>Ga0209208_10000010_pt1 | contig 227391 bp, 171 predicted proteins | sample S1TSphfallax_3_FD_187694 | JGI IMG/M metagenome (GOLD analysis project Ga0209208, IMG submission 187694) | Host-associated microbial communities from peat moss isolated from Minnesota, USA - S1T2_Fd - Sphagnum fallax MG (SPAdes) (version 2) | ecosystem: Host-associated > Plants > Peat moss >... | reverse complement strand
TGGAAGTTCAACTATTGAAATTCATATTTTGGAACTGGAGGTTCTTCATAAAAGAAAAGAACCACCCAACATCGGTTTATACTTTTGTTAATTAATGTGATCCATATTAATTAGTTGTTGGCACCTCCAAAGCTCAAAATGTTTTTGTTTGTATTGGGCATCTTTGATTGGCCTTGCAGAAGAAAAAAGCCAAAACTCTGGGCACTCTCAAATAAATATCTTGTACGTAATCTTCTCCTTTGTATTACTTTATATGCCTTACAAGAGTAAAATTTTTAGGCAAAGGATATGGAATAAAGTCTGGTGCTATCATAAACACATTGAAAACTTATGGAGAACTTGAGGAATAATGAGAGAACAGAATGAATACCTTTGTGACCTTGATAAAATCATATGGAACATAATGGGAACACAAAATTCCAAAAAATCCCATGACCCATCCCCCCTCCCCTCCCTCTAGGAAAACAATATTGGGCTTCTTGAGTGCATGTTGCTTCACCTCATTGGCTGCCAGAAATTTCTATCTCACTCATGTTAATTACCATTTTTCAGTGATGAGCCATGTTTGAACCCAGGGCTTTTGGGGACCCTTGGACCATGTTTTTTTTTCCTGAATCTTGAATTTTGAATTTTGTGATGTAACCAATGTGGCAATTGTCAATAAGATGATTTAGCCAAATTTGGCAATAAGAAAATATAAAAGAAAAAAGAAAATCTAGCATCCTTCTATAATTTTTTTCCTACCTGCAGGAACTTAGGATAGAATCCGATGATTTTTATTTCGAAATTTGGTGACTAAAAAACTACAATAAGACTAAAATTTCTTAACTTTGAAAAAGAAAAATCACCATTTAAAAAAAATCGCCCAAAAAACATAACCCTGCCCTGGGACCACAAAAGGACCTGGGTTCAAAGTTCAAACCCAATGGTGTTTTGCAGGTGAAACACCTACAGGCTCAATGCCAATGAACTTACTTGACTTTGGGTGCCAACAGCTTGTCAGGTGAGGTCAGCTGTTGTGCTTTCAAAGTCTGCCAAATCTTGTATAAAACTGGGGTTTGTTTGTAAGTTATCTTGTGAAAAAGTTTGATTTTTTTATTATGAGAATTTTCAAAGAAATAATCATATGGGGTGGTGGTTCTTTGATTTTGGAACTTTGTAGAAATAACCAGAACGATCTGGACTCTTGATCTGGAGGTGTACTCCCTCATTGGATTTCGCAACAAACTGTCGAATAATTAATTAAATTTTAAATCTTAAGTTTGACACTTGGTTTTTTAATTCTGAAAATTTTCACAAGGTCACAGTTATAAAAATATATACAACCACTCCAAGTGTGCCTAGAATAGTTTAAGTCCCCCCCTACTTTAAGGTCTGTGGTTCAAACCTGACAGTTGAAATTTTGCTCATTCTTAATTTTATTAAAATTTCAACCACAAGTAATAAATAAAATTTTAAAAATTTGACAAAAAAAAAAAACAAAGATAATTTGATTTATGTCGAAATCATTCAGGTACTACAGTATTTCATTTCCAAATTGTTTAAAAAAACTGGGACCAGAGGTAATTAAAAATTCACATAACCACCAACACTGGGTTATATAACATAATGGGACATTTAATAGAAGTGCTCAGAAATGTGGGCTGGTACAATGAGAAACAGATTGGCTGTTTTGGACAGGTAACAGGAGAACGTCCTATTTCAGGAACTAGGTATTGGAGCTTCAGCCAGGAAATTGTGATCTATGCCGTGTCTAATAGGTACCTAATAATTTTATAACCCCAACTTGTCAATTTGTTGGGCACCCAATTGATTACCATCACCCAATTTGTCAAGCAGGTTTGGAAGACTTTGGGAAAAGCTGATAAAATCATCAACATCGCCCACCCAATTTGTCAAGCACGTTTGAAAGGATTTGGGAACAGCTCCTCAATTAAGAACAACAGGTGTGTCTAACTTACAATCTCCTTTTGCCTAAGAAGTTTCATTAGAGTAAGAAACAAAAGAAAACCAGATTCATTGACATTGTCTTCTTCACTACATAAAAAAGTAATAGGTAGGTAGGGCCTTGTTAGGAAGAGCTATTAATCCAGGCCAAAACTAGTGGCAGCCAAATTTAGGACTAGAATTTCCATGCAACCGTCATGGAGTGAAGGCGCCTCCCTTTTCTTCTTGTGGGTCCAGGGCTGAGGGGGAAGAAAGGGGGGTTTCTTTTGTCAACTTGTGTTTCATGTGCAGAGTGGGCTGTTCACTTTTCACTTGACCTGGCTGACTATACTAAAGCAAGCTACCTGAAGCTTGGAGGAGGGAATAGGAGGAGGACTTAGAGATTACCTGAGTTACCCTACCGATAGTAGATATTTGTAATGTCTAGAAGCAGCTCAAAAAACTTTTGGGTTTTTAGTTTTACCATGGTATGTGCTGACTCGCCGAGGTATATTAGGATTACCGCCAAAAGGGGCTGGCTGAAAAGCAAAAAGCACCAACTTCATAATCATAGGTATGCCTCGGGTGAGTCAGCACCTGCACTGCTAATTGCTTTGAAAGTGAGCAAAATAAAGTATATGCCAAAATCATTATATAGCCTACATATATATATATATATATGCATTTCCATAGTTTGCAATGCACGTGGTTATGATGGATTGTCCAACTTTTATTAAATATATTTGATCTTGCATTTCATTTTTATCCATTATAATATCTGTCTTGAACAAAACTCTTACATACCCTTTCCAAACTCCTTTAAATTTTACTACCATTTGCTATTACAAGAATTGCTACAGGTACATCATTGCAATTTTTGGGTTGTCCAACTTCTATTGCCAATTTGTTCAAGCTTCCTTTGCATCGTTTGTTAATGTTTCTTTTATATGGATTGATTTGTTTATGCTTTTAATACAAAGTGGATCTTGTGTGTTCCTTGAGCCTCTTCGTTGGGTGGACTTGGCCCTCTAAAATGAGAGATGACATGTTTCTTAGTTAACTATTTTTTTTTATTTTTTTTGGTGGAGTTCAGTGATTCAACCATGGTGTCTACAATTGTAAAACTTTTTAACTTACCTGAAAAGTGGCTGTCAGTAGTAAATAGGTTCTTGGTTTCTAACAAAAGCTTCTGTCTCTAGACCAGGATCTCCTTTCAGCAGAAACTCAACCCCAGGCATATGCTAAGTATAGGAAAGGGGCCTGAGTATAGGCCCTTCCGTGATTTGAGTCCTGTGTCCCAGGCTGGTAGGCCGAGAGAACAGGCCGACAATCACAGAAGGGCCTCTACTGAGATCCTTTTCCTACGGAAAGCAGAGCTTGGATTTTTTTCACTTTTTAGAAATAGTGACTAGTTGGCTGTTACCTTCTGTTGGTCAGAAGATCCCAGTAGAGCCTAGCTGGTATGTACCTTCCACGAAAGAAGATCGCGCTTGCTGAAAACAGGTTTCTTCAGGCTGGTAAGGGAGCTGAAAATAGAAAGGAAAAATCCAGGCAGTGCTTTACGGTAGTATGACGCTTGCTCTCCAAGGCTTTTGGAAAATTGCATCTATCTCATGCTAACTGCCTGTGCCTTCGTTGTACTTACAAAGCTGGACAGAAGAGAGTACATCATACGCTTTTGAGTTGCTGCAAAAACTATTAAACTCAAGAAGCTGCCTCTTTGGACTTCCTTTCAGTCATAACCTCTTTTTGATGATGATTGTAAGCTGCTGAAATAATCCTAAACCCCGTTGCTGCCAGACATATATTCTGATCAGATGCTTTGCTCAGCTTTGGCACCAAGTTCAAGGTCATGTGGAGATATAAATTCATCTACTATGTAGCAATGTTATGTGTGTAAGTGTAAGTGTTTTACATCCTGTGTAAAATCACATGTGTAAATTTTTAAGAATCTAGTATGTATAATTGAGTTTTCAGTATCCTGTTGTCATCATAATTTTGGACTTGTGCAATTTTGTTAACAACAGAATAATGGGAAATGGTTGAAATATTTACTATGTAGGATATTAATGTGAGGACATTGAAAGTGATTGTGATTTTCTAAATAACATATGTTCCCATCAAAAGTAATGACAAATATCATTTTCTAAGCCAGCATAGTTTGAATCACAAATGTTGATCCAATTTTGTATTTTGATCAATGTCTAACCTGTAGAGGTATGAGGCGATTGTGATCAGAGTTGGAAAAGAATTCAAAACACACTATGATCACAAAATCTAGGATCACAACAACTTAATGAGAAAAATATCCTGACAATTACATGCTCAAGTTTTTACACTTACACTTTCTACCATGCATATTTTCGGATTTACATTTGCACGGTGTGCATCATATATTTCTGAAATATATCTACACAATTAAGTTATTTGCAAAGACAATAAAATCCAAGACCACACAACCCTAGGTTTCAATGAAGTTGAAGACATTAGTCAAAATACAAGATGGGATTGTGCCAAAGGGAACTAATAGAGGAAGAAATTCTCCCTCAACCCTTATGTTGTGTGTGTGTCTATGTAAGGGCCTACCTAGGTTATATGAAATCTAAGGACTATTTAAAGGACTACATAAAGATTATCAACCCTTATGTTGTGTGTGTGTCTATGTAAGGGCCTACCTAGGTTATAGGAAATCTAAGGACTATTTAAAGGACTACATAAAGATTACCAAAAAGGTTATTTAAAGGGTTACATAGAACCTACCTATGAAGTTAGATAGGGATTTCTTGGGTTATAAATATTTAGGAGTTATTTAAAGGTTACTAAGGCTTATTTGGGGCTTATTCATAATGCAAGTGGCCCTTACATAGGGCTCACCATCACAAACTTACTAGGTCTTATAGGTTTGTACAAATTCTACGCAAAATCCAGTTTTCATAAGTCCATACAAAATTCATATGAATTCCATGTTATGGTTAATATGAATGATATTTGTACATATTCAAACAAATAAGACATTGTTTTTAAATGACATATGTGAATGTTCATATTTAATACATAAAAATCACATAATTTTATGTAAAATTACATCACTATAATTGCATTAATTTAGTTAAAATGTAAATTGTATGTACTTCACATCAAGACATCATAAGCAGAATAAAATATTATATATTTTTATTTATTTATTTATTTATTTATTTATTTGCATTATTTTCACATTTTAAAGCCCATAGATTTTGCACAAACATATTTTTTACAATTTTTGCATGGATTCTATTGAAATTTTGTGACATTCAAGATTTGTGTTAATTATATCTTATGTAGGTTGTAAAAAATTTATGAAATTCTTTCAAAAGTTTGAGGTGGGATACACTCAAACATGCAGATCCTTAGAAAGTAGTATAATTTGACACCCCAAATGGGGTCACCATATTGTCCTTTCACCTTTCAAAGCTAAAACCTGATGACATTAGACCTATGACATTTATGGGGAAGCCCAAATGTTGACCTACCTACAAACAAAGGAATGGGATGTGGGGCTTGACATCCAAGGAAAGGAATCGAATTTTTCAAAAGGTCAAAAAATATCGTTGAAAAGGATAACACCTTCTTAGAATTTGGCCAAATGGGCATGTATGAATGATACCACATTTAGAATTGCAAGACAACATTGTGAAACATGCCCATAAGGAGCTAGGACATTTTGGGGTACGACATACCTATAGTTTGCTTCAAGGCCAATATTAATGGAGAGATATGTAGTTGGAAGTTCAGCAATTTATTTCATGATGCATGATGTATGATCAAGCTCATGTATCATTTAATGCACCCATTCCACATTTATAGCTTATACTAATCATGGGGCTTAAATATCGATGGAACTTGGATTTGGGTGAAAACATGGTCAAAGGAGCTAGGGCCCCTAAGGTCAAAGTCATTTTCCAAGGATTGCACATGACATGTGTTGTATTTGTGTTGGTTTCGAATATTCAAAATCTGATTTATTCTTTAACACTACCAAATGTAGTTTGTAAGAACTAGTTTTTCTACTTGTCTATGTTCCATTTACCAAAAATGTCATGGAGCAAAATCTAATAGGTTTTCCAAATTCAATGTCATTATGAAAATTTGTGTTCAAGGCAATTAGACTACCCTACAAGTAGAGCTCCAAAACAATTAATATACAATTGCATTGCAACTATCCCATGGAAATATGACAAATTAATAAATTAAATGCCACATCAAAAAATCAAAGAGTTGTATTGTAGTTGCAAATTAGTTGCAAGATGTATATTTATACAATACAACTGTATATACGATTGTAGTCAATCATGTTTGACTTTGTTGACAAGTTGCACTTTAGTCACATGTAACAACTACATCACAATTAGGATAAATTTAATTATTAATCAACAACTACTTTGCAACAAATATATGATTTCGAACAATACATACATTCATGCCACATGTATACATTTCCACCACCCAATATATATGGCATTTCAACTTGTTTGCAATTAGTATGCAACTATATTTCAACTTAAAATTTGAAATTTGGGCAAGAAACCGTTAAGCAAGTGACACATGGTAGTATATCAACAAACATGCCCCAATGCATCAATGACCTTTATGTGCTATGTTTATGGGCTTTTGTTTTTGTTCTTAGAGGTTGAAGGGTTTTATTCTTACTCTTAGAGAGGTTGAAAGGTCTTATTCTTGCCCTTAAAGAGGTTGAAGGGTCTTATTCTTGTTCTTAAAGAGGTTGAAGGTTTTATTTCTTGCTCTTAGAGTAAAAAATCTTTACCCTACCCCATTTACAGTACTAGAATGGATCTTGATGCTCATGTATGCATCTTTTGCAAGGCCAATGGAAAAGAATGATGTTAATATCATCAATTTGTTTTGTTTTACATTTTGTTTGATTTAGTTTGTAGATTTGAAAATCTGGAAGTTGCGTTTTGCAAACATTACCAAAAGTACAAATGGATGAACAAATGTGCATGGCATTGTGAGTGATAAAATAAGGTGGAAATGAAAAGATGAAAGTATACTATGAACACATATTTAAACTAACAAATTGCTTTCAACATCAAAAAGATAGTCTGCTAACCACTTTCTTTCAAGCATGTTTACAACCATATCTCTGGATAGCCACAATGGGGATTAAAAGGGACAAACCTTGTTCAAACACAAATAAGCTACAGTCACTTATGAAAAAAAAATGGGAGACACCAATGAATACCAAATATTGTTGGAACCACCAACCAAGCGGGAGAAAGCTAGTGAAGGAAGGAGAATAGATGTGATTTACAATCAATGCAATAAACCAAGACATTCCAAGGAATGTTGCCATCAAAATACAAACAACCTGAACAACAAACTCAAGGACAAAAATGAAGTAACAATGAATGGAATTTTGGCACAACCTGGTGGTGCAAGAAATAAATCTAGTAACAAAGCAAGTCGCAAAGAAGTGAACAAATCAAGTTCCATCATTTATTGTTGTTTCATTTGTAATTTTGTCGATCATAAAATTTATCATTACCTTCATAAAAATGCAACTTGGGCCATGTTCAAGGAAAAGGTAACGGTAATTGCACCCAAAAAGGACAATGTTGTTGTCAACATGGTTTTGGTAATAACTACCCATAATTAGATATTCGAAAATGTGGTATTCAAGGGGAAAAAACCTTTCAAGAACAAGAGTTTGGCTAATTGGCAAAAAGGGGGAAAACTTCAATGTTTGTTTGAAGAAACCATTAATGATATACAAGGAAAAAAACCACTTGGAACCAGTATACAAACTTTGGGTAAAGCCAATTTCACCAAGAATTTCGGTTTAGATCCCAAAAATCAATTAACTAGACCTATCAGTTTTGCCATTTCTACTAGATTTATCAGTGCTACTAGATATACCAAACCAACCAATTTTTTTCAAATTTGGAAGATATCGTCCAACAATGATTAAAGAATAAACATACCTTTATATTGGGACAACTCTTCAAGATCATTCTAAATTTGAAACAAGGTGTTGCTACCAAACTTGCCTCTAGAAAAAACATTGTCACCACATCAAGATTTAATCCAATTATTGCCTTAGTGGTGATTGATCCTCACATGGTTATGATACAAGTTCAAGTGTGCAAGAATATGGTTGAAGATGTCCTATTGGATGGAGGATCTAACATGAACATCATGACATAAGAATTACGAAAACGATTAAAGCTTCCAAGTCCTAAATCGACATTGTACACATTTTGGATGGTGGATAAAATCATCACCAAACCCATTGGACTCATCAAGGACCTCAAAATCCACATTCATGGGATTCCTTATATTGTCACGTTCACAATAATGAAGAACAATGTTTTGGATTCCAATTATTCCATGTTGTTAGGTCAACCATGGTTACATAATGCACATGTTACACATGATTAGGGGAACATCTTAATCAAAATCGAAAGCAATGGCATGGTGCAAACCATCATTGTAACCAAACATTTAAATAGTAATACCAAACATCTTGAGGTTTTGTTGTGTTATGATTTGATGAAAAGAGTTACAAACGAAGAAGAAGAAATACTCTTCACAACAAAATTGAATTTGTTTACACTTGGGGCCATCACATTATTTGAATTGAAAATTCTCAATGCTATAATTTTTGGTGCAAAAGTCAATACAAAGGACTTCAAGTAGGTACAACTTTCCACACCCAAAAGGATAGATTTTGGTTGATACTACACCTCCACATATTAGAGTTTAAAAGTTGAACATTGCACTTTGGAGATTACCTAAGGATCACTAGGTATGACTTTTCAATTTGGGGATTATTGAAAATCCTTTAATAGTTAAATTGAATGCAACATTGACTAAACTAATTGCCACAAATATTGAAGCATTATTTTGGGTGTATAAAAACATTTTTACATTGAATTATATTAAATTGAAGGGAATTCCATGACAAATTACTCAACATTGCATGAAGTTCGACACCACTATTCCAACTACTTATCAAACCAAGTATCGAATGAACCCAAATTATGCTATAGTGGTTAAGCAGGATTTGGATAAGCTTTTAAATGTTGGTTTTATTGATTTAGTGGAGGAAGCTAGTTGGCTATCACCAATTGTCATCGTACCGAAAAAGAACAACAAGCTTTAAATATGTGTGGATTTCTAATGATTTAATAATGCTACCAAGAAGGATCCATATCCTTTACCCTTTACTGAAAAGGCATTGGACGACGTGGTGGGGCATGAGGTTTATTTGTTTTTGGATCGATTTTTTGGTCATCACTAGATCATGATCGCCCATGAGGACTGCAAGACTACATTCATCACCGATTGGGGAATTTTTGTTTGGGTAGTCATGCCATTTGGGTTTAAGAATGTTCCACCAATTTATCAACGACCAGTGCGTATATCTTTCAAAGACTATCTTGGAGTATTCATGAAATTATTCTTCGATGACTTCAACGTGTTTAATGATCCGAACACCCATTCACCAAAGCTATGACTATGTTTTATTTTGATAAAAATGTAAAAAATCTAATATAAGCTTGAAAAATCCATGTTTCTCATGCATCCAAAGAAGGCAAGCTACCATATCCAAAGAAAGTTTCGGCTATTGTTTGCATGCTTACATCGAAAACACCTAAGGACATTCCAGTTTTCAATGGCATGGCATAATACTACAAGTGTTTCATCAAGGACTTTATTTTCATTATGGCTCCCATTACCAAGCTATTGTGAAAGATAAAAGTTTTTGAGTGGATGGCAAAGTCCAACATGCTTGGGAAGAAATCAAATAGTGCTACATGAATGCACCAATCTTGATTACACCTCATTGGGACATCAAGTTTCATGTTCACACAAACATTTTTTATTTGGTAGCCGAAGCTATGTTGACGCAAAATTTTACTGGAAAATGCAACCATGCACTTGCCTATGCATTGTTATTGCTCAACAATATTGAACGAAATTATACAACAATTGAAAAGGAGGCACTTGCAATGGTGTATGCTCTCCATAAATTTCATCACTACTTGTTGGGCAACAAATTCATCTTCTATGTGGACCATATGGCACTATTATACTTGGTCCAAAAACCCCAAGTTTCAAGGGAAATAGGAAGGTGGCTACTTTTCTTCTTGGAATATGATTTTTTGGTAATTTATAAACCAAGGAGATTTCACTCTATGGCGGATGCCTTATCCTAAATGCCCAATCTCACAAAGGAAAGTGAAGTACCAGACCAAACAACAAATGTTACGTTTTTATTCTTACAACCAGTGTGGCTACAAAAGCTTTCCAAGTACCTCACTACCGAGAAATTTCTAGTTCAATATAACCAAGAGCAAAAGAAAAAGATAACCTTGAAAACTTTACATTTTTCTTTGGTTCAAGGCAAATTACACTATCAAGGTCAAAACCAAGTTTTGAGGCATTACCTTGAGGACTCAAAAATCCCCACAATGCTAAGGAAATGCATGAAGGAGTCAGTGGTGGGCATTTCTCATCCAAAATCACGATTCACAAGATCTTGGATGCAAAGTATTAGTGGCCAACAATGCACAAGGATGTTTTCTAATATTGTTAAGCTTGTGAAAACTATTAGCAAATGGGGAATCTAATATAGAGCATAATAATGAAATTGGTAACTTCATTACTAGTAGAACCCTTCATGAAATGGGGATTAGATTTTGTCAGTGTAATCAAATTTCTAAGCAAGTACATTGAAAAAAGTACATTATGGTAGCCACCAACTACACCACCAAGTGGGTGGAAGCAAAAGCATTTCACACCAATATAATGGCTCTAACAACAAAATTCATTTATGAATTCATTATCACACGATTTAATTATCCGGGTGAAAATCCTTTAAGGTGTACTACATAGGACAAAAAGGGCCTAGTCCTTATTACAATCCTTTTTTACCTTATATTTTGATCCCCATAAAAATAATGAATCAAAAGTTGTTAAAAAATTCAAAAGGATTACATTTTAAACTATCACAATTCTAGATTCCATCATAATCATCCATAAATGTGTCTTTACATGGTAAAAAAAGGACTAGGTAAAAAAGATAGAAAAAGGTGACATTATGACAAGATTTTGGTGCACTTTAAAGAATTTGCACTTGTTCGCACCTTACTTTGGTCAGTGATCAAGGCATTCATTTTATCAACAATGCCATTAAGATTCCTACAAACGATTTTCTATTATGACATACGACCTCAACCACTTATTACTCACAAGGTAATGGACAAACAAAATCCACCAATAAAGTCATTGGTTCATTGTTTATTAAGTTGGTGAATGAGAACTACACCAATTGGGATGAGCACTTGCACATAATTTTGTATGCTTACCACACAACATTTAAGGTAACCACTAGACACACACTATTTTAGCTTGTTTATGGCCTTTACCCTTTAATGCCAGTAAAATATTTGTTGCCCATGAACAATTCATATGTCAACCGAAACTTCTTTCCTATTTGTATTCTGACCAATCACATGGCAAAATTTTAGCATTTGGATGAAACCCACCAAGAGGCAATAGAATGGACATGCACAAGGCAATGGAACACAATGTTTTGGGTTCAACAAAACCACAAATTAAGACTTTCTTTATGGGGGACACAATTTTTTCGTTTCCAAAAGGTAAAAAGGAACACACTAAAAGATTCAAAGAATAATGGTTTGGTCCATGAAAAATATAGTATTGTCTCCCCAATAATATTGTGCTACTTGTCAACATTGACAAGTTTGAACCAAATCCCATTTTGGTGAACATCAACAAGTTCAAACCCTACAAATATTTGGGAAAAACTTCTAGAGGACTGGAAGTTACCATCAAAGGGGGAGGAGAGTTCACAAGGAGGACTTAGAGAACAATAACAAGGAGGACTCATAACATAAGGAAGATTTAAAGAACAAGAAGGACTTGGAAAACCAGGAAGACTCACAAAAATGTTTTTGGTATGATTCTATGGAACATGAAACTAAACCAAAAACCCTAGTCAATAAAAAAAAATTGACTGTTGGCATTGGAAACCCGAAATACAAAACTACCAAATCGTAAGAAATTTTCAATCCATCGGATTTTGGTAGAGACTAACCAAAAAATTGGCATTCCATCAAAAGACACCTTTCCAATGAAGCACAAGGAATTTTTGGTTTAGCAACAAATTCCAACTTGGAATCAATAAAAAATAATTCTAATTTGGAATACCTAATTAAAGATTCCACCCCAAAATCGACTGGGGTAGATTTTGAATTCTTCGATTTGGAATCCACATAGGAAAATTCCATCCCAAAATCATTAGTGGAAATTTTTATAGTTAGAGTAATCATGATTGGTTGTGTTTCATCCAAATTGATGAATTTCATCCAAATTGATGAAACGACATCAGGAGAACAAGAGTTCATCTATATTTTTTAAATGGTTTTTGCAATTGGCGCCAAGTTTAGGCACCCGAACTTTAGTATAAAAGAAGGAACTATCTAGTCAATCTTTCCTCTCTCTTTCTAATGTTGTTATGCTACAAAAATTTATATTGATTGCTTGTTGGTGAAGATGAGAGGAAGCATCAGTAAGGGGATGGCAAAAAAGATGAAGAGGAGGGAGATCTTAGAATTAGAACTGGGTGGTAGCTAGGCTACACCAAATTTTAAACTTAAGGACAAAAAAAGAGAAAATGTTAATGATTATTTCTAGTAAAGGAAAGATCATTTTTTGGAGATGGAAAAGTTCTAGCGGTGGATCATAAAAAAAAATGTAGAGTGGGCTTAGGATGTCGAAATTTTTTGTTTGTTGGGTGTGCAATGGAGTTTAATCCGACCACAAGTGAAGGACTTTCTACATGCCATCACTAGTTTCAATTTGGAAATTATAGAATCAGTTATGCAAAGAGTTTCAATTTTCATAATAATAGAGACGGTGGCCGAGATGCTCAACCTACTAAAAATAAGCATCAACAAATTACTAAATAAGCCAACCAAGGAAAAAGAAAGAGAAAAGGACGTGGCCATTTATCGAAAAATCACTCCATTAGAAGCACTTATCAACCGAAAAGGATGGAAGGTTTCCCTTCTCAATGGAATGTATGCAACCAGATTATTGGCATTAATCCAAGTAATTTGGTTGAAGGGTAGCCGAGTCACCTATGTGGTGAAAAAAATTGATGAGCTTTGTGGTGTTGGCCAAGTAGGGGGTGAGGTGAACACGTCTATTGTAGTTTTCAACAACCTTTATAACAAGTGTGAGATTTGTCTGCACCAACAAAACCTAATACAAATAGGGATAACATTGAATTCAAAGTTGCCCAAATGGTAGATATCTTGTTTTGGAATTAATTTTTAGTAGATTCAACTTTCATCCTATTGGAATTAGATGAAGAAGAGGAAGTGCTTCCAGACTAATACTGAAAGTTCAAGTTGTAAGAAGCAACAAAGTTCTAGGAGCGCGTTTTCAATGTGCACCCATTGATCTCGACAAGGAAATGGTGGACATCGAAGAAATCAATGAAACAAGAACCTAACCGGAAAACCTTAAGGCAATTGGGTATCTCACCACAATGCTACTAGCGTTGAAATCTTGGAATTTGGGCTAACTTTGTCCTCAAAATCCTATACTATCACCAAGGAAGCGCATTTTGGCGAAACAATCACTAGAAGCATCAAGTCCACAAAAGAAGGGCAAAATGTGGAGTCGGAATTTGGTTTAAATTGAACAACTTTCTAGTGCAAGACCTCCATCAGAACCACATTCGATGCTTGAAGGTATGGAAACCCTTGCAAATATCTCTAGCCAATTGCATTGATGCCTAGAGGGAGAGGCAATTCCAATATGAAATATATCGGAATTGGATACTCCACTAGAATATTTTTTTGGTGGAACCATTGCACATAACTTAGGTGAAGTAGTCAAAAACCATTGCCCCCCTAATACTTCATTTTCATTACAAGGTGGATTTTTTCCTCCACCTTTTGGAACTGAAAATGTTGAATAGTTCCTTTGGTTGTGTTTTCACCGAAGACTTTGGAGGACCATTTACTTTAATCAAGAGAGTTTCCTTAAATTATGGGCAACATTTCGATATCTTTTTTATTGGCCACAACCGAAAGGATGTTGAAGAAAAAACACGAGAAAAGAACCTCTAGGAGGTAGCAAACTTGAAAGGCTAGCTATTGCAATTGCAAAAAGCCAATTGGCAAGACATTCTTACCATATAACATTTGTAGATTGAGCTACAAAACTTGGAAGGAATGAAGAAGAGGGTTCAAAAGTTGGAAATTGAAAATTCCAACTATCAAAACAAGCTACGAGATTTCCACAAACACCTTACTAAAATCAGTAAGACATTGGGCTCCATTAATTCGAAATAGGTAAAGTGACTAAAGGGCCAAAATGAATCATTGAACGAAACAACGCAAAAGCAACAATTAGACTTACATTAGTAACTGAGATTTTTTCTGATGCTATGGATGGTTTTGGCAAGGTTGAAGGTGATGCACTTGTTCCAACCATTACCCTTATAAAACCTATAACACATTTTAATGGAACAATTTATCCTATGTTTTTCGGCATGACTATCAAGGATGAACATGTAATTTGGTGGTTGAAACCAGTATGGAAAGAAGGGTTTCGACTCTGGTACAATTATAAATAACTATTGTCCCTATTACCATTGCACCAAATCTTGTTGCCCCAACATAAGATTTAAGTTAGATGTTAGGGTAGAGGAAATAAAGGCTATAGTTATGGAATAATAGCGTAAAGAGTGTAATTACAAGGATGTAATCCCAATTAAAAAGGGGGATGATGTTGAAGGTAGATTTTATTGAAACCAGTATTATATCGAAATTAATTTTCCCTATTGAATTTTCCTTATCAATTTTCTTTTATTAAATTTACTATACTAAAAACCTTTTTATTGAAACCAATTTATACTACCAATTTACACTATGTATATTTAGGACTGATTTTTTTTGGGGATGATGTTAATTTCCTGTTCCATCGTTTTAAATTTTTTTCTTGGAGGTATTTAAATTTTTTTCCCTTTGTTGATTATATAGGAGAATATTTTCTGAAATAAATTTTTTTTTTTCTTACCATACTTTCGTATGTAAAGTTCTATGAATAGTTTTTCCCTTCGTATGTTTGGAATATTCTAACTTTTTTGTATGCAAGTATTCTTCTTAGTTTGCATGTTTGCTTTAGGTTTGTTTTTACAGAAAGTTTTGGAGGTTGCCCTACTAAAATTGGACAATCCCCTTTGTGTTCAAGTTTTTTGCTCACCTAAGGGGAGTAATAAGATTTTATCTTCTACTACCTTATTTCATTTCTTTCTAAACTTGGTAATTCACTAAGTGGCTTTAACATTTAGGTTATACCTATCAAAGTCAAATTTAATGGTTCAACTTAGGCTTTGAACCTAGTGCCAAATCTAGTGGCTAAACATAATGGCTAATTTTAATGGTTAAATTTTAATTCAACTTAATGGTTAAATTTTGAATAAACTTAATGGCTAAATCTAGTGGTTAAACATAATGGCTAAACTTAGTGGTTACACTTAATGGCTAAAATTTGATAAGTAAATGGGTGGATAGGTAGGTAAATAATACGTCCAGATAGGTGGGTAAGTAATTAGGTAGGTCGAACAAAGTTGAAAAATATAGGTAGGTATGTAAGTTGGTAGGTGAAAAGGTACATGTAGAAAGGTAGATAGGTAGGTAAATAAATAATAAATAGGTGGGTGGGTGAATAATAGGTAGGTAAATAGATGACTAAGTAAATAGGTGGATGAATAAGAGGTAGATACATAAGGTAGTAAACCATGTCATATTTGACTAAATATCATTGGCCATCTTGACTAAATGTTCAACTTGATTAAAAAACATTAGTCATTTGAAAAACCATTGGCCATTTCGATGAAATGTTCAACTTGACTGAAGACTATTGACCATTTTGACTAAGGTTGTACAATTTAACTATGTGTATCTATTTAAATAAATCGTTATAATCAAATTGATTAGTCAACAAATACATGTGTTATTCAAACCCCTAACCTTAAGTGAAAATGTACATGTCCATTAATCAAAATGACAAGTTACTCAATTTGAACCTTTTAAAAAACCATGATTTGTAATAGTGATGTAGACATGGGTTTGGTGAGTATAAAAACTTTACAAAAAACATGAAGAGCAATCCATGCAAACCTTTTACTTCATGATGCTCCAATGTTGCAAATATACCTTCACCACAAGCTGCTTCCAAATCTTCATTAAAGAAATCAAGAAGTAACAAATTGGAAATAAATCGCACCATGTTCTTCATCATAGTAATGTTTTAATTTATGATCTATCCATTTTTTCTTTCCTTTTTCAATTTCCTTAATGCACCCCTCCTTACTAAGATTCTTTTGTAGATATTGCATAGAAAACAATGAAGTGTTTTAATGACTACCATTTCCTTTTTTGCTTCGATGAAATCAAATCTTGCCATGGCACAAATTGATTTCATCCTCTTAACAACAACACCATCCATGGCCCCAATCTCTTAACCACTAAAATAAACTTTGAAACAAAACAAAAAATAGATCCTACAATTACAATTGCACTTGCAATTCCCAACAATTTCATAAACTTTCCTAGACCAGTTTCCAAGGACTTGTAGCAAGCAGATTGGGTCTTGTTCACATATCGCCCAGTAATGTTTGCTTTTGATATCATAGCCAACTTTGTACTTCTAAAAATGGTCTAGAGGCAATTGCTCTTAACATCCAAAGCTCTAAAATTGTTGCTAGGATTTCATGAAGTTCCATGATGATTTTTACTTGCATTCATTTTTGTTACACAAATATCATGATGGAGGAATAATATGTTGTATGCAAATCCATGATTATGTTTCTAATCATGTCTAAATGTTGGGATTCTTTGAGCTTCCACAATAATTCTTGTTGGCATTCATTTATGTTGCACAAATATCATGATGGAGGAATTATATTTTGTATATAGATCCCCAACTATGTTTCCAATCATGTCCAAATTCTATTTGTTTATTTTTTAATCATGATATTTTTTAACGAAAAAGAAAAAGAAGAACATCACCCATTGAAGGGGTAGATGCATAATCAAGTGTCTCACTATTGTGACGAAATGGTGTTTTTTTCCTCGGTACCTTTTATTCAAATGCATATGGTCATTAATATATCCTTAAATTTATTAATTGGGACTTGGATCTAAATTAATAATTTCATTATGAAGAAAAATGTGTGGTTATTTATTGATTAAAAACTCATTTATTGGTAGTAATGGACTTTTGAAATCAAAAAATCTGGATTGGTCATCTAACTGGACCATCACAAACTAATAAATTTTATGTTGATTCACATTCCAAATTTGTTATTGGGACTCAATATATGATGTAATACAAGATGTAATACAAGACGATAAATTCATATGAAGAATCTTTTATTTTGTTTGATAGTTAGGGACTTTTGAATGGTTAAAATTTGACCATATTTTTATAAATCCATATGAATTACAAATTTTATTTGTTTTTCAATTTCTTTATTCCAAAAACATATTTTTTGAAAGTTTTACATGGGGCATTATTCGTATGAACTTAGTGGGTTTTCTTTTTAGGACTTCCAAATTTTAAAATGACATCAATTACAATAAATACAAGTTTTCACATAGATTTGGGAATATTTATAAGTGATTGAACATGTATTATTCAAAGATTAAAATAATAAAATTTTAAAAAATAAAAACCATGTCTATTTTATTCATTTAAAAAAATCTTGTATGGACTTATAAGGAATGTAATTTTTTGCAATATAAAGACACTCAATCATGTATTCATTTGAAGGTCAAATAGAACTTCTGATCAATCTTTTCAACCTCAGTAGAAAATTTCAAATGTGTGGTGAATGGGGATCTAAAATTGTTGTCATGTCTAATTCAGCATAAAGTTGACAATTAGTTGTAAAAATATAAATATAATATAATAGCTTGCAAGATTGGTCAATGGATGATGTAAAAAATATAGTACAACTTAAAACCTAATATACTACAATTTATATAGTATAAATCTAAACACCCAAGCTCAATAATCAAAAGGATGTTGGCACAATACAATACAAGCGAAGTGAACATTGATGGTGGAGGATTTAGTACAATGGATAGAGAAAATAAATGCAACTTAGGTATGGAAGTAACATGACACACTGATAATTGTCCATGGGTGGTGTGTGAATAGCAAGCTTGTCCATGGGCAAGGTCACTTCTATTGCCCATGTACCACTTGTAAAATCTTATATGTTCAAAACCATAACCTTTAAATATGGCATACAAGTGAAATTCCTTTAAGGTCTAACACAGAGGACGAAAAGGGCTTAGTCTATACTGTAGTTATTTTTTTCCCTATATTTTGATCCCCATAAAAAATAATGAATCAAAAGTTGTCAAAAGTTTCAAAAGGACTATATTTTAAACTATTACAATTTTAGATTCCATCATAATCATCCATAAATGTGTCTTTACATGGTAGAAAAAACTAGGTGAAAAAGACAGAAAAAGGGTGATATTGTGACAAGATTTTGGTACACCTTAAAGATTTTGCACCCATTAACAAATTGTATACTAGGTTGTTTAACCTTTTTCTATTAATGCTTGCACCTCTACATGGGTAAAGAAACTTCTACATTTGATAAGAGGTTTTTCATCCACCCTTCCATCAACGAACCTTTGGTCCATAAAGCCTCAATAGGCAAGGACATGCATGAGTTCCAACCACCCATTGACATGGACCTTTATAAACACTCTAACACTAAATGATTGTGAAACATCTAGATTTTGAAAGCCTTCAAGTTCCATTATTAGTGCACAAAATGCCTATCTTGAATGTGAAGCATCATAGAAGAAAGGTGCCTATGTTCTTGCTTCAAGCATGTCCATCGCAGGAAAATGAAGTTCAAGGCTATAAATTAAAGGAATCTCTACTTGTAGTATAACAATACCTTTCACATACCTATAAAGTTGGCAACATAAAGCAACCTTAGCAAGGCCATGTGAAAGCAAGCGAATGAGCAGTTGCAGTGAGTTCTAACTCAATCACCAAGAAATTCTGCCATGGCATCAAAAAGTTGAACACAAAATGTAGCAGGAAATTATTTGGCTTTGGTCTTCTCCTTTGTTAGAGTCTCGTCCAACTATTAGTAGTCAGGGTGCCCAACCTTCTTATTCCAGTCAACAATTTGCTTGAAGGTAGTGGAGAGATTGGACCATTTGTATTCAATCTCCTTTAGCTGCAAGTCTACACCCACATTGAACAACAAGGTTTAAACTTCCTTCCACTTATGTATTGTTGACTTGAAGACCTATTTCCCTTTCAATAAGCCCTCACTAGCACATCCATTTCAAGATCCTGCCACATTTTTGTGAATTTTTCTTTTTTGAACTACCTTTTTTCTTATATGACTCCATTCCATCTCCTTCACCATCATCTCCTTCCTCCCTAGTCCCCACACCTCCACCACAACTACTTTTTCATTCTCCCTCCTCTTGCATGCTCTTTGCCTCACCTTTTACTCCCACCATTTGGATGCTTAATACTACACCCAAAAAGATAAGATTTCTATGAAAAGACTAAGATTAAGATTTTCATATTATGCCTCCTTGTATTTTAACCGTTCCAAGATGAGGATTAATAATTTTTAAATTAAATGCCTTTTTGTATCAAAAAAGATTAGGGCGCACAAATATACATGGCTTGAAGCCATCGACTCTGGATAAATCTAGAGAATTCAGTAGCGATTAGTATTATGGATAATTATTTATTATTTTATGTAATATTCCCTTACCCAATGAAAAATTAATTGTAGTAATTATAATAAAATAACTAGTCTAGGTTAGCTTTTACACACATTAATAATAACATTATCATGTAGAATTATATAGTATTCATTATTATTTTTCATAATAATAATTAGTATTTAGTACCTATTACTTAGATAACATATATATAACTATAATTAATATTTCTAAAAATGTGAATTTATGTTTATTTATGTAATAATATCTTGATTTATTGGTAAAAACTATGAAATTATAATATTTTAATGAATCATTACTAAATGTAATTAGTTTATTACTATTAATTATTTGCTAAATTTTTAATTAGGTATTTTACTAGTTATTTAATTAATGAATAGTTAAAATATCATTAGTTAATTAGTTTGTTAACACTTATGCATTTAATTATATTACCTTCCAAAATAAAAATAAAGATAAAAGAAATGGAATAAACATTCTAAATGTAAGTAGTTTGAAACTAAATTTTCTAGTTGCAATATAGTTTGCAAATAAGTTCCAAACCCAAATTTCTTTTCATTAGTTTTGTACGTATTCCATTCCTAGTAAAAAAAGAATGTCTTTTGTTGTACATTTTCATGTTCAAAAACATGGGCCATATCTAATGAGCCAATTAAAAAGGCTAACCCAATTTCTTTTTCAAAAATGGTGTACCTACCCCTTAAGTACCTTACCTCCTTAACCAACCTACCAACCTAATTACTTATTTATGTACCTACCTAAATAAATATCTTATGTAGGTAAGTAGGCAACTTTTAAGTGTAAGTAAGTAGGTAGATAGATATTTCATACATACCTATTTAATTTGACTTATTTACGTACCTATCTACCTAAATTGATTTTGGATAAATTGAATTAAAATTTCATGTGGCACATTTTGCATGTGCCATGTGTCATAATCTAAAACCTTCCAAACATATAAATTAGATATTTAAGATTATTTTCAAAATTATATTTAAAATAACAAAAAGATGGGACATGTGGCAACACATTATTTATTCTTGTTGTCCACAAAAATAATTATCTGAATTAATTCTTGAGTCAATTATCAAATTGATGATCTGAATTAGATTGATGAATTCAGATTAATTATGGATTCTTAATGCATTCAGATAATTAATTATTTGATAACTATTTATTCCACCCAAATACATATTTAATAGTGAGTTTTTTCCCCATAATTTATTAAATATTAAATATTAATTAATACATAATTTGATTGATCATTATGAATTAAATAAATAGATTGAATAATTAGATATTAACATGAATTAGATAATTTTAATTCAGATAATTCGTTTTTTAATTAATTAAGATAACTAACCCAAAATTTGAAATTCAGATCCTAAGTGAATAAATATTTGAATTCAAATAATAAATTATCTGAAGTCAAATAATGATTTATCTAGAATTTAAAAATGAGTTATCTGAATTAGAATAATTAATTCAGATAACTACATTAGACAATTAATTGAAATAACTAACTATCATACTATCCAAATAACTGTTTTTGGAAATCCATATTATTAATTTTCTAGATTTTAACTATTTAAATTAGATTGATTAACTCAAAAAAATTGAAATCACAGTTTCAGATAATTAATTTGCATATATAATTATCAAATAATTATTTATTTAGTTGTACAATATACAAAATTAAGAATTAAAAAAAAGAAGGTGGCAATTTTATTTTTAATTACAAGCCAATTTGTAATTAATGTGCATTTAAAGAAATTAACTCATAAATTTAGTCCTTCAATTTCATCTCACAAATTATATAAAACAATTGTCTTTTTTATGTGGTCACATTAAAATACAAGTGTCAATTTGGGATGAGCTAAAAAACGTTAAACCCAGAAAAATAATAATAAAAGTGAAAATATCATATGGCTATTCTTTAGTTCACCTACCTTTTTATTTTCCTACATATTTGCATACTCAAGTAAGTAAGTAATCATATCTTTTTACCTACCTACCTACCTAGGTAGGTATGTAGCCTAGGTATGTAAATATGTTTTACGTACCTTAGTTTATCTACCTACTTACCTATCTATGTATTTAAATTTCAAAATTCAAAAAAATCAATTAATATGCTATGTGGTAGCTTTTGACTATGTCACATGTCATAATGTAAAACCATTATAAATTAAAAATCATAATGGATGGTGGAAATCAATATTTTTAAAAAAATCACCCAAAATTCCTATAATGCCATGTATTAGAATTTGATGGATCAATGAAAAATGACATCAACATGATGTTACCATGGTAGTAGCAAACTAATTGCATTAAATTTACACAATAGTTGTAATTGAGTTACATATGTATATGGTTTCACATATGGTGAGTTGCATCAGATGCATCTCATGCAACTTGTTCGATAACATTCACAATTGTAAAAATACGTTGAGTTGGAATGAGTTGCAAATGGTCATTGCAATTCAAAAACCCAACTGCAAGGCTAGTTGAAAATCACCCCATTTTTTGATAATGTTCATTAATTTTTTCTTTCATCCCGAGTTCATTGTCATTTGTGACTAATGTCATATGTAACAACTTATCCAATGCAATTAACAGGGTTTTAGTTATAATGTTGTTTGTGATTAGAAATAGTTGCAAAAACCAATTGCAAATTTCTTCTAATGATTAGTTCAAATTTCAAATTACACAAGTTATTAAGTGATTAATAGTTAACTTTCAAATTGGAAGGAATCAATAACTATGACACACCAATATATGGAACAACATATGGTGTGGATGAAACCAAATCAATCCAAATTTAAAATCAAGGAATTAAATGAACATTATATAACCATTCTTGATATGACATATATTTCATTGTGTGTTATAAGACATATTTCATTTCGTGTTACTATTCATTGTGTTCTTCCATTATCATCTTGGGTTATTATTCATTGTACTTTTCCATGCATGACAAGGAATTTGCAAATCAAAGAATAGGTTAATGACTAGTGTTTAGATATAATTATCACATGTGATTATTATAGGGCCTAATCACTTTCGACAAATCACATAAAATTTTAGTCACAAAAGATAATAAATGACACCAAATGACAATGGCAATTGCATGAAAATGCAAGTCACATGAACTTTTCATCCATCCAAACCAACTTTGTGGCATTGTCATTTTACGACTAATTTTACAATTTAATCACATCATTATTTTTATTAAATATTTCAATATCTTTTGTATTATTATTTTATAATGTTATTCTTATAATCCTATACTATTGGTAGTTTCATTAATTTTAATCTATACCATGTTCACACATGTCATTACCTAAATTAGGTTTTAATTAGTTTAGGTTATTAAGTAGGTGTTTTATTGTGCCTACCTAAGCCCACTTAGTAGGCATTTAGCTTAATTTGGCTATGTAGGTGGGGAATATTTGGTCAACATTCTAGCGTTGACCATAACCCATGTCATTTGTGGGAATTGATCCTTTGATTCCCCAACCTTGCAAAACAACCTTTTACCACTAAACCACTCCATTTGTTGTGACAAAATAGTAGTGTGTAATTAATTTAGCCTACTTCAATTAAAACATTACACAAAACATCATTTTTGATCAATGTTATCTTATCAAGATCTTTTCCAAATGATAAGATTAAACTTTAATATTAAAATTTTAAAAAATATGTATGCCAATATTTTTTTTCTTTCAAAAATGTAAATTGATTTGAATATATATATATATAGTTATTGAATACCATTTCAATGAATTCATTGGATTTTTTTTTTCAAATGCATGATTTGTAAATGGATATAATAATAAAAAAATCTTAAACCTTCATTTGATTTTAAAATATACATTATATATCTTTTCTTTTGATATATCATAATATTTCCAATAAATTTTAATTTAGATATGTGATATATAATTTATTCACATATAATATTTATAAATGTATCATATATAAATCATAGTAAAAATATAATAAATTTTTTTATATTAGTTATATTATTTCTAATGTAAAAGATTAATCTAGAATTTTAATTTTTAGATACTAATTAATGACATATAATTAAATGATTTATGGATTTATGAATTTTATTACATTTATAGGTATAATATCCTAATTTTTATCTAAAAATATCATATAAATTTTATGTAAATATACATTATATATATATATATATATCTCAAACCTCTTTTTAATTTAAGAAATTATATTATACAATTTGGATCATAATTGTATGAACAAAATTATTTTAAATGTATGATACATAATTTATTCACTATATAATGTTTATAAATGGATCATAAATTACTCCTACTACCTAGTCTATTTAATAGCTAAATTAATTACATAGCCTATTTAATTAAATAATTAATTGCTTAAGAAAATTATCACATATTACTTACCCCTACTACTTATTACTAAGTGCACATACATATTACCTACTACCTATCTTATGTATTTTTTATTTAATAGATTAATTGCATAACCTACAGGGTGAAAATCCTTTAAGGTGTAACACACATGATGAAAAAGACCTAGTCTTTATTGTAGTCATCTTTTACCCTATATTTTGATCCCCACAAAAAATAATGAATCAAAAGTTGTCAAAATTTTCAAAAGCATTATATTTTAAACTATTACAAATCTAGATTCCATCATAATCATTTATAAATGTGGTTTTACATGGTAAAAAATGAGTAAATTAATTTTTTAATAAAAAGGTGACATTGTGACAAGATTTTGTTACACCTTAATAAATTTGCACCCTACATAATTAATTAATTACACCTATTACCTTAACCTTAACCTTTTTAATAAATAAATTACATAACATAATTAATTAAATAATTAGTACAAAACATTATCATATATCAACACGATAAAATACACATTACTTAACCCACATGTATATTACCTATTATTTACTATGTTATGATTTACAACTTACAACTTATTAATTGATCAATTACCTATCCTAATTAATCAATTGAACATAACGTTTAAATTTCATGCAACACAATAAAGTACGTATTATTAATTAGTGTACTTACATAATACATATTACATAATATACATTATCTATTATTTAGCCTACCTAATTAACTAATTAATTTGAAAACACTATGGCATATCAACATGATCAAATACCTCCTACTTGGCCATGTACATATTACCTACCACCTAGCCCTATTTACAACTTATTACTTAATACCATTATTTTACATGACTAGTTGCAAAAATGATGATGTTTTCATCCATCAATGGATGTGTTAAAACATGGATGATAAATGTGTATTTTTCACACCTAAATACAAATTATGAAAAATCTTATAATGTTAGAAATTTCAAAATGGTCCATTTTAAATATTAATTGCCATGGGTCCTCTAAAATTTTCACAAACCCACCAAACATTATTACACATTCAACACTTAGTTCAATGAAAAATAATAATGGAAAACAATTAAACCACTAAATTTAACAATTTCATTGGCAAAGTATTTATTTTTTCACATTTAATTACATCTATATTTGCAACTATGATTTATAATCGCAAATCAAATTGAAAGGATGCCATGTGGTATCAAATGGCTTATGAATCACCTTTCAAATCACAAAAACAATTACATTTTCATCTATTTGGGGATGCCATTAAAAATGTACAAGTGTACTTTTCATCTTCATTCTTATCCAAATTGACATTGGTCACAAGTCTTAATCACATGTGCAATTGCAAACCATTTTGTAATCCTTTAGGTGACTACAAGTCATTTTTAGTAGATGCCAAGGAAAACAATCGCATCTATAGTTGCAAAAATGGTTGATTTGGACACAAGTCGCAAACACTTGGGTTGGAATGGATAGGATTCCTTGTAATGACCACCACCATGCTCAACGATAAACTTTGGTCCAGTAAGGTGTTGGTAACATCATGATTTTATTTTGTTGATCGTGGTGGTTTTCAAGGACATGTTAGGGACCATAAATTAATTAAGTTCATTAGAAAATTGGTTTATTGGAATGGTGTGATTTTGAATGAAAATAATATGATCTCACTAGTGCCTAATTGTATTTAAAACCCATTTGTTTAATATGTAATTTCATTGAAACTTTTCATAAATTTTTTGTATATTATTTATTACTACTAATGGAACATTTATAACAATAGTGGAAACATTACACCAAAAAAATGCACCTATGACTTGGACATTTTTGCAATTATGATTAAACTTTAACCATGTAATCATGTCTTTGATCATGTTCATGATTACATGATGAAGTCTTGTCATGAAGATCATAACTACTTGATTAAAACACATGGTTTGATTTAAAAACCATGTTTGACCAAATAACAAAATGTATTAGACATATGTAGAAGTTGGAAAAAATCATATGAAAACAATTTGTTGGTTAAATGCATGCAATTAAAAAAAATTGTTCATAAATATTATTTTAAGAAATATTATATATATAATTTAAAGAATTCCAAAGGTAGCCCCCACCCTACCCCACCCTGCCCCCCAAATTATTCAAAATAACTTATGATGACCAACCAATTGTGAATGATTTTACACATGAACAATAAAAAAAAATCCAACATCATGCCATTAAACTTTTAAAAAAAAAAATCAATATTAAAGTGCAATAACACTAGGTTTTGCTTTAGTCAATTTAGGTTTAACCTTTAGGTTTAATTTGATTTTTCCTTTAAGTTTAACTTGTAAATTTAATTTTTAGGTTTAACTTACTTTCCACTTTCAAGTTTAACTTATATATTTAGCCTTTAAGTTTCACCAAGATTTAGCCTTTAGGATTAACCTAAGTTTAGCTTATAAGTTTAGCCTTTAGGTTTAGTTTATGTTTAGCCTTTAGGTTCAACCTATGTTAACTAAGTTTATCATAGGTTTATCTTAAATAGGTTTAACCTTTGGCTAGTTTAACCTAGGTTTAACTTTTAAATTTTAACCTTTAGGTTTAAACTTTAAATTTAACCTATTTTTAAGTCTAGGTTTAGTTTTTAAGTTTAGGTTTTAAGTTTAGCTTAAGTTTAATTAGAGTTTAGTTTAGGTTTAGTTTAAATTTAACATAGTTTTTGCCTCTAAGTTTAACCTTTAGGATTAGTTTAAGTTTAGCGTTTAGGTTTAACCTTTAAATTTAGCTTTTAGGTTTTATTTTAAAATTTAACCTCTAAGTTTAACCTTTAGGTTTAGCCTATGTTTAGCTTTTAAGTTCAATTTATAATTAGTTTAGATTTAATTTTTTTTTTAATTTCTAAATTTAGCCTTTAATTTAAACCTATGTTTAACCTTTAAGTTTAGCCTAGGATTAGTTTAAGTTTAATTTCTGGGTTTAATTTTTCAATTTAGCTTTAATTTGTAAATTCAAGTTAGGTTTAACCTTTAAGTTTAACATGTTAATCTAACCTATAGGATTAGTTTAAGTTTAGTTTTTAAGTTTATACTTTAGCCTTAGGTTTAGCTTAAGTAACTTTATGTTATTTCAAATTAACCTACAATAACATAAGAAAACCTAGATTATTGTAGCCTAGATTTACGAGGTGACTTAATTAATCAAGGTCAACCTAAGTTAGCCTAGGGTACAATATGACACTAGGTTGCCTTTGGTGAAAATGATGTTTTGACTACATTATGGCATAAATGACTACTATCATGATGTAAATGACTATTGTCATGGCATAAACAACTATGGTCATGGTCGTAATGAAATGACATACATGACAAGCTTAAATTGACTATGTAATCATGTGATCACTAAAACATATATAACTAAGGTTTATAATATCATACATGAAATCATAGATGCCACCTTTTGGTGTATTAGAGGAGTATGTCAACCTTGTAAACAAGGTCTACTAAAGAGGATTGAAAACAAGATCATAATATGATAAAAAACTCACATCTATTAAAAAAAATGTAAAGAAACCTTGTTTTGGGGCCTTTCTTTCACCCCTAAACCTTAAATTCAACCTTAAACATTATTATCCACAAAAAGAAATTCTTATATTGAATATGGGTATAAAATGCTAAAAACACAACATTATAACATTTAATGCATAGGATTTCAAACTAACTATAACAATAATACATGAAACAACAATGAATTAATCATTCAAGAAACATTAGAAGTTTGAAAATCAAGGATTGAATTTGTGATTCATTTATAGTTGTAATGGACACATGTGACCAAAAATAACCTAGTTGCCTTGGACAAGTGCCATAAAATACTTAGTCACAAAAGACATGACATGGCCATGAAGTTGAAAATGTAGTTGCAAACCTTACGACTAGGCCACAACTTTTCATTGATTGCCATGGATGATCCATAGTATGATGTGAAACCTCAATTTGTAACTATATTTGTAACTACATTTGGGATAGTTGCATGCTACCAAATGTGCCATTGATCGGTGGTCAGGATTTAACCACGTGGTAATTTCAAGAGCCAATGACCATAAAACACATGGCAATTTTCCATTTGTTCAAAAAAGATATATTATAATTATATTAATTAAATAGTATAATTTTAAAAATAAATATTATAACTATAGTAATTAAATATTAAAATTATAATAATAAATTATTATAGTTACAATAATTCAATATTATAATTATGGCAATTAATTATTTTAATTACCCAATTATAATCTATCCTAGGTTAAACTACAATAGGCAACCCATTCTAGGCTAGGCTAAGGTACAATAGGCTAGTTAGCATATGCTAAGTGGGTAGGTAGGTTCTTATTTATTTTGTTGGGGATAAGCCTTTTGATTGGCCCATCCCAAATGGCACATGCACTATGTTTATAGTGCATACCATGAATCAAGCCCATTCCTTCACTTACTTATATACTTTTACAAGTTTGAAGTTGTAGACAAAAAATATGGGACAATTTTAATGAAAGGGAAACACTAGAACACTAGAACACTAGAATACTATCACATCCTTTGTCCCATACAAAAAGATTATCATATATCCAAACAATAAAATATTTATTGTTTTCATGAACTATTTACTACCTATCCTACTTACTACTTACTACTTATCCTACTTACTACATATTACCTTGGCTACATACCTACTATCTATTACCTAACCTATTTATTTAATTAATTAATTATTATTATCAAAACATCATATATCCACATAATAAAATATTTACAATTTAACCTATCCATTACTTATTACTACCTATCCTATTTATCACATACTACCTAGGCTACATACTTACTATCTACTACCTAGCCTACATTTAATAAATTAATTGCTTAACATAACTAGTTAATTAATCAATTAATACAAAAACACTATGACATATCCACAAAATAAAATACCTCTTGCTTAACTTATAACCTACCTACTTACTACCTACTACCTACTAGTACCTATTTTACTTATTACATACTACCTAGGTTACATACCTACTATCTACTACCTAACCTACCTAATAAATTAACTACTTAGCCTACATTTAATAAATGAATTGTTTAACATAACCAATTAATCAATCAATTAATACAAAAACATTATGATATATCCATAAAATAAAATACCTTTTGCTTAATTTACCTACCTACCTACCTACTACCTACTAGTACCTATCTTATTTAATACATACTACCTAGGTTACATACCTACTATCTACTACCTAGCCTACCTAATAAATTAATTACGTAGCCTACATTTAATAAATTAATTGTTTAACATAATTAATTTTTTTATCAACAAATAGAAAAACATTATGACATATCCACAAAATAAAATACCTCTTTTGTAGCTTACCTACCTACCTACTACCTATTATCTAATTTACCAATTAATTAATGGTCTAGTTTATCAACTACCTACCTAGCTTACCTAGCCTAACTAGGTTTAACTTTCATAGCCTAGCTTATTAGCTACACCTAATAAACTAGCTTACTATTACCTATAGATAATTTAGGCCAATTAATTAAGTATGCAAGCTAGACTAGGCTACCAATGTACATAGGCCTACTTAGTTTAACGTGACCTATTAAGCTTAGTTAGCTTAGTTTACCAACTAGGTTATAATAACCTTTTCTAACAAACTATTAACTATTAGATATTATATCATGGAAGACCCATGGATAATTGCAAAAAAAAACCCATGGATGGGTACATTGAAGGGATAATAATCCAATTGAAATAACAAAGTTTGCCATATGTGGTTTATGTTTCTTTGTTCATGTGGTAGAATATACTATTGCAGTTGAAAACCTTTCATTTATAGTTGCAAAAACAACTATGTAATCATTCATCAATGAATGCAATCAAAATTGGATGACATTGTTCACTTTTCATTTACATTTTCAATGAAAATCATATTAGTCATAAGTTGTAGTCACATCAACATTTAGAATTTGGTTCAACCCTTCCTGTAGTTGCATATGCAACTACAACAAGTTACAACTACATGGACACATAGGACTAACACACTGCTAGTCGTAAAATTAGTTGGTTTGGACATTAATCACATAGTCATCACAAAAATATGGTCGGAATAGACAATATTTCTTCTAGTGAAATAAAAAAGATAGGGTGCAATTCAAATTACCATAGAATTTGGTGGTAAGTTGAATTTCTTTCCTTGTTTAATAACAATGTATTTTTTTATTGTTAAAAAAAAACCTCACCCTATTTTACTACCAAACCTTAGATATTTGGTGATGTGTTTCATTTGCTTTATAGATATTTGTGTTATACAAAAAATAATGATACAAAACATAAAAAAATATTTAATGGTTTTGAGTGTATATATTAATGGTTTTTCTACTCTACATTAGTTGTTTGGAACCATCTCCAAATTTGTGGTTAATGAACTTTAATATCTATATCTACAAAACAATTAGTTCAAAAGTTTCTACCCCATGAGCTTGGGAATTGTTTCTCAAGTTTGTGGCATTTGAAAATGGGCGTAACTTGCCTATCCCCTTGGATTCAAGAAGCTTTATAAACTTAAGATGATTCTATAGCACAAAATAATATTTTCATAGAGTTATTTTTGTAGAACTTGGCTATTACTATACCTGATCCAACAATTAAATATTTCTCATAATGTGTTCACTTGCACTATTCTTGATGAATTCAACATGCTTTAAAAATTGAAAACACTTGACTTGAATTTCAATAACTTGATTGGAAACATACTTTTTGGACCCTTGCCAATTGTAGGAATTGGTGGAGATCCGTTTTGAAAATAATGCACTCTTGAACACCTTCCCTCAAGAGTTTAGTAACTTGATACAATTATAATTTTTGACACTATGAAATAATCAATTAAATGAGAGCATTCCATAGAAAATTGCCAACTACAACATTGTTCTAGAGCTTGAAGGTTCAACTCATCAAGAAACCAACTTTTTGGTGAACCTCGGAGTCTATTGTGAATAAGGAAGGATAGTGGATGACTTTTTGAAGGTCGTCAACTGTTTTTCATTGATGGCAGCACTGTAGGTGTTAGTTCACCCTAATTGATATTTCTTATAATAACATAACCGTTGGACTTTGTACCTTCCCCCACCATGCCATTCCTTTACACAATATCATCCCCCTTTTGGTGCAAGTAGCACATTGTGTCCAAGTTAAGGCCCTAAAGGAGTGGTAGTAGTTTTGAAATATATGTTTATTGTGATTTGTGAGGGGTGAGCCAAATTAGGCTTGGATATAGAAAATGTTCTCCAAAGTGTGGCTTTACACATGCATAGAAACTAAAATCAAGGTCACCGTTTTTTATAGCAACTTATTACAAAAAGAAAGGCCTGAGATTTGAAGGTTATTACAATTATTTACAAATGATGTCAAGTCAAATTTCAAAATAAGCTATTTTTTTATTATTCAAACATAATTTGAGCAAAAAATTACAAAATAAGTTAGGCTCAAGAAAAGTCTTGAAAACCTCTTTAAATGAATAAACAATAAAAATATTAAAAATTCAGAAAAGAATGTAAATAATGTCTACTTGTAATTATATGTTACATTGTATGCATGAGTATACACGGTCCATGCTAAATTCAAAGAACATAATTCCAATTTTTTTCACTTCTAAGCCTTCACAACCATCAATATATGACCTTCCATGCATTTAAAAAATGAATGGTCTAGTTTCACATATGATAAATGGAATTTAATAATAAAACTAATCAATAATTGCTTACCTAAGTCCTTATATCAATGAATGAACAAATGAAACAAAATTGAAATTCCACAAAAGTTAGTGAAATACAAGTTCACTAATATTGAAACTTGTTCATAAAACCAAACTACATTTTAATTCTTAAAACTCACACAGTTGATTTGCAAAATCATTGTGATGCAAGATATTTGAAAGTTAACATAGTCCTTGGTTTCTTATTAGCATCCTTGGACCCCTTTTTCCTTCATTCCAAATTTCATCTCTCATTGTGTGTAGTCCCAACCAAAAATTATCACATGGAAAGTGAATGTCAAGACTTACATTTCAATTCTTATGCTACAATTCAAGGAACATTCATGGTATAAATTTCCCATGGGATTCAAAAGCCACTTAGATTCATTCATTGCTGTTAATGGCTTTTGAGATCTGAAGCAACACTTTTCTTAGTTTCCTTCTTCTTGGATTTCCACATCTTGGTGGATTGAAGGACCTAGAAGTCCAGAAGGTTTGTTCAGGTTTCAGTTGCAGTCACAGAGAGAGAGAGAGAGAGAGAGAGAGAGATGCAATTGGAAGCATCAGCAGCAATCAGGAGTGGCAATGGGAGCAAGAAGTGACTGCCACTTCCTGCTGCTGCTTCTAGTCTCCATCTCATGGACATTGTCATCACAATCCATGGACAGAAGAGGATCAGTGAGTTGTGAGTCAATGTTCGGTTATAATTTCTGGTGTAGATGCACACCATTATAAGCTGTTGGAGGATGTTGAGGTTGCAGAACTCGTCCTTGACAGTTTAGCTGCTTCAGGATTTGCCTCAAATACCAGGTACTTGGTTTGGCTGCATCAGCATTCAAATGAAGCTACATCCTGGTGATTCAGCAGGGATGGTTACCACATTCTACACTTCCTCTTTGAGTGGGAAGCATGATGAGCTTGATTTTGAGTTCCTGGGAAATTGGCAAACCCTATGTCCTGCAGACCAATTTGTGTGTTGCTGGAGATAGAGATTGGGAGCAGTGTATCAAATTATGTTGTGATCCAACAGCTGACTCCCATAGCTACATGATTCAGTGGAGTACGAAGATGATTGTCTTCATGGTGGATGACACACCCATCTGGGGGTACAAAAACAATGAGCATTTGGGTGCCATGCCTGTGTCAATGGCTGATGAGTGTGTTTGCCAGCTTGTGGAATGGTGAGGAATGGGCCACTCAATCTGGATCCATTAAATTGAACTGGGCTAAAGCACCCTTTGCAACAAGATACTGAGGTTATGATGTGCAAGGATGTGAGGTGCCCTGGAACAAGGGGGATGCCCTGTATCTCAAGGAAATATGATGGGTTGTTGGAGAAGGCTACAATCCAGGAGCTGAATGTTGAACAGTTGGCTCAGTTGCAATGGGCGAGTGAGCATATGTTAGAATTTGATTATTGCACTGACTCTACAGGTATCCTGAACCACACCCTGAATGCAGCTGGAATGCTGGCATCCATTCTGGTCCAGAGCTTCAAGAACATAATAGCGATTCCCACCAAAATCCTGGTCATACATCCTCATTGTAGGCATTTTATGCACCGTTTTCTGTGCATTCTTGCACCATTTCAGAGTCTGTTAGAAGAGTCTGTACAGAACATAGGGAGCATTTGACTGAAGGTCTAACAGTATTTAAAATTAGTTTGCTTTCAGACCTCTGCCTATCTCCATTTTTTTTTTTTGCAGCCGAGCTTCTTTTCACCCTCTACAGCTGCATAGAAATGCAAAAGAGATGTTGGGTTTTTCGTGTTGAAGACCAAGCTTCACAATGATCCATAGACATGATGAACTGGGAATGACATTTCTCCTGAAGGTTTAAGCTAAATTGGGTGAATACAAAAAGACAGGTTTGGCTCCTCCTGATGCAGGTCCTTATTTCAATAATCCCCATGGCCTTGGGCGGTACTTTACATTTACTCAACAAGTGATTTTGTAACTTGATAAAATCAATATTGTAATTTTATTGTAATTATTTAAGAAGTTAAAATAGGTAATTTATTAGGTTAAGTGATAATGTGTCATAAATTAATAATGGTTTATATGTATGATTCATTACAATTATGATGAATCATCATCAACAAATCATAACACAAAATGTGCACAACTTAAATTAGGTTATTCTTTAAGAAAATCATGACACATATTAATACACATGGTTGAAGTTGAATGAGTCATAAAAAAAATCATTTCACAAGTTAATGTGTATGAAGAATTGGATCATGAATCATCAAAGATGATTTTTTCCACCAACATGAATATGAAAAAATAAATTAACATGTGTATGTCCGTGAAATGTATATTGATTTAAATTAAATTAAACATTGATGTAAGTAATCATAAATCATTAAAAACCATATGAAACCATAAGGAAAAAAAATTAAAATTGATCACTGCTGGTAGTAACACGGAACTCAAATTTATGATAGAAATGATGATTATGACATATTAAAGATGCAAAAAATAATTATGTTAAGAAAAATGATTGTGAAAAAAAAAAACATAGCTTTCATAACTATGTAATAAAAATACATAGTTTCAATCTTTTAACTTGTTTGCTTTTTCATAATCCGCACATTTAATTTATATAACAAAAATCATTTTACAAGCTTGATTCGTATTATAAATAAAATTGATAAAACTAAAAACGAAATCAGCCTATGACAACCTATCCCACCTTAAAGAATAGTTTGGGGTAATAGCTTCTAATTGTGGATTAGTATAAATATACCTTAGTGTAGAGTAATGCCCTTGGCATGAGGCAATCCTCTGAAATAAGCATCCACTTAAGGTTCTCTGTCCAATTTCCGGGGTTTCAGGATGAATTACAGGGTTTGGGGTCCGGTTCTCTGTCCAATTTCCAGGTTGGTAGGATGATTTGCAGGTTTTGGGTTCGATGCTCTGTCCAAGTTCTGGGTCGCAAGTGCAATGAGAGAGTATTTGTGGCCTTGAGCCAGTTACTGGACATAACCAGTTTTTGAAAACCTTTTTTCGTGCGATTTCTGCCCTGTGACTGGACGTAGTAGATGTCACTTTTCATGCTCAGCCAAATAGTGAGCAGAAACAAGTACAGATGAGTCATGGGTTCTAACCACGGTGAAGCCACCCACTACGGTACTGCCACATCACCCAAAAATTGGGTTACCTGTACACAAAAGATCTTTTCCAGCATACAGGGTGGGCACATTACACTAAAGGTGCATTCACACCGAGTATTAAATCAGTGTTAATTGAAAATGTAGGTGGCATCTTAGGTGGCACCCAATATTAAATGGGTGATTGTTTAATATTAAGCGAATGTTAACTTAACAAAAAATCTTCGTGGTAAATAGGTTTAGGTCGTAAATGACTAGCTTCGTGTTAGGGGACTTAATACTAGAGGCCTTAACACCAAGTGTGAATGCACCTTAAGTAAAAGTTTCTGCCTAAACAGAGGAGGCACCTTAGGAGTGCAGGTCCTAAAATAATGAGGCACCGTATGTGTAAGGTACCTGTTCTCCTCCGAAATTCAATCACAGCCATCCAACTACTAGATCTTTACACCAGGTAAGAACCTCAATTGAGGCGGTTTTGAGAATAAGGGTCCCATGTTCAGTCTCGGCAGACTGTAGGGCCCAAATTCCCAGAATACCCCAGTTCTGGGTCCTTTCCCTTACACTTTGGGCCCAGAGTGAGCCACGCACCCACCAGAACACCATCCACTGGATGCCCATTACAACAGCTGTGGATGAACCTCAACAACTAAGTTTGTTCTGTAAGAAGTAGGTCCTATAAATAAGGTAGGTAGGTAGGAAAACATACAACTATGTACGTACTAGATAAGCAGATGGTTTATAGAGGGGTAAAGGGCTGTTTTACTACCTACCAATCACGGATTCGGCACTTGAATGCAAGTAGGTAGTAAAAAAAAGAATGTTTTGTTCATAGGTGGGTAGTAAAAAAACTGGGTTCTTAGTAGGTAAGTAATAAAAAAGCAACTGAGCTCACTAACACAGCAGAAAATTGTTTCCTGACGACTTTTCATCCATCCTTCATGGTTCACTAGTGAGTGTTGGACCACTGGGTCACTCTGGCCCACTTGGAAGTTGTTGGTAGGTAGGTAGGTAGGCAGTTTAAAAAAAAAGTGGGTTGTTAGTAGGTAAGTAGTAAAAAAAATTGGGTCATTAGTAGGTAGGTAGTTAAAAAATAAGTGGGTTGTTCGTAGGTAGGTAGTAAAAAAAATTGGGTCATTAGTAGGTAGGTAGATAAAAAAGTGGGTTGTTAGTAGGTAGGTAGTTAAATAATAAGTGGGTTGAACGTAGGTAGGTAGTAAAAAAATTGGGTCATTAGTAGGTAGGTAGTTTAAAAAAAGTGGGTTGTTCGTAGGTAGGTAGTAAAAAATATTGGGTCATTAGTAGGTAGGTTGGTAAAAAAAGTGGGTTGTTTGTAGGTAGGTAGTAAAAAATATTGGGTCATTAGTAGGTAGGTAAATAGTAGAAAAGCAACTGAGCTAAGCCAGCTGAAAATTGTTTGCTCACCACTTTCCATCCATCCATCCTTCATGGTGCGCTGGTGAGTGCTGGACCGCTAGTTCACTGGTCCACTTTATGCTGTTGGAATACAAACGTGTGTAGCTTTGGTTGTTGGGAAGTTGTGTGTGCGTAGTGTGTACCTAGTCTTCAAGGGCGGCGGCTGTAGAAATCTGGCGGGAGCTTGAAGCACCTTATTTGTATTAGGGTTAGGGCGCTGCCGAATTGCGGTTGTGTCGTCGTCGTTTGTTGCGATCGATCCATCCTTTTGGTGGGCAGATCGATCCATCGATCGATCGATAGCATTCTTCTCTCCTTTTTCTTCTACTACTGCTTCTACCCACTAGCTGCCTGCCGCTGCCGCTGCGATGGTGTCTGATGCCAGTAAAAAGAAGGCTGCCTCCAAGAAGGCGGCCGCCGCAGAGAAGCGTGGATCCAAGTCTGCGGCAGCCGTCGCACAGTCGAAGCTGAAAGATGTTCAGAATGGAGTTTCGAATGATGCCGCCGTTGCCGATGAGATGGCAGCCTTGATGATCACGGATCGGACGTGTACTGGCGTTTTAGCCTCACACCCTCAATCCAGAGACATTCATGTAAGTTTTGTATTCGTCTCTTGTTGTTTGATCTGGATTTTTGTTCTTGGATCTACTGTATATCGCTCGCACGCCTCCCCTCTGACATGCCAGCAGGGGAAGGGCAGACTCGGGTTCATCTTAGCTTCTTCGGCTGCGACATCCATGCCGCAGGTGTTATGAAAAGAAGTTGTATGGCCTCACGGACACACTTTAGTCTATAGTTGGAATCATAGTATTTGGAATAGGGTTTCTGATGTCAAAGCCAGTAGATTTTTCTGGCATGCCGGAGGTGTGTTTTCTTGTGCAAGTTGCTTTTCACCACATGTTCCATCCACTCAGGTTCAAAAGGTTTTCATAGAATTGGCAACAGTTGCTGGATGGAATTATCATCAACTCCCCCCTTAGGGTTTTGCGATTCATGCAACATGTTAGATTAACCTGTGGCATGGACTGAAGAGTAAGCTGTTCCTGGGTTTCGGGATTTAACATGCATTTCCAAGAGAAAAAATACGGGAAAAATTATCACTTGTCCCTACTTTCGTGCAGTAATTGCAGATCAACGCAGTTTTTTCCATCCTGTTCTCAGAGCTGATTCTCCATTGACACTTCAGGTTGTGAGGAAGGTGATGGTCTGAGACTTTGTGAGCAACTCTCATAAGGTTATGACTGCACTTGTTGTTGGGTTACCTTCCCAGTAGTTGTTGTGGATATTTCACTGCAATTTTGTAGCTATGATACTTCAGATCCTTTTTCTTTTTCTTGGAACTGTGATTCCTATCTCTGCAGAACTTGGTTATTCGGTTGTAACTATTGGATTATGAACTGTACCAGTTATGTATTTGTGCACTGCTTCATCTCGGGTTCATTGAGTTGGGTTGTTGTTTTTGCAGATTGAATCATTGTCCGTGACTTTTCATGGTCATGAGTTGGTTGTTGACTCAACACTTGAGCTGAATTATGGAAGGTACATACTGGCACATGCAGACAGTGTCTTTCATATGTCCTGTGACAGATCACAAGTTTGTAAGTAGAATTTCTGTGGCATCTTGATAAGGATTCTTGCCTAGCTTGTGTGCAGCACCAGATAACTGTTGGAGCTGATCCTCTTTATGATTTGTTGCAGGCGGTATGGCTTGCTGGGTTTGAATGGTTGTGGTAAATCTACTCTACTTACATCAATAGGCTGCCGCGAGGTTCCAATTCCAGAGCACATGGATATTTACCATTTAACACGGGAGATTGATGCAACTGAGATGACGGCACTGGAGGCTGTGATGAATGTTGATGAAGAGAGATTAAAGCTAGAGAAAGAGGCCGAGTTGTTGGCAGCGCAAGTGAGACACACACTTTCTTAGTTTTCACTTCATTTGTATCTTCTGTTTAAGAAGCTGTATGTTTGTTCTGTATCTGCTACTTTTTGGAAATTTCCAAACCCTTACTTGCAGTTGTCTCTTTGGGTACTCACAGGATGATGGAGGTGGTGAGCCTTTGGAGCGCATATATGAGAGGTTAGAATCAATGGATTCTGCCACAGCTGAGATGCGAGCTGCCCAGATCTTACATGGGCTTGGTTTCACCAAAAAGATGCAAGCCAAAAAGACACGAGATTTCTCTGGAGGGTGGCGAATGCGGATAGCACTTGCAAGGGCTTTGTTCATGAATCCAACAATTTTGTTACTTGATGAACCAACAAATCATCTTGGTGGGTCTTGTTCACATATGAGTTGGGATGCTATTAGGTGCTTGATGACTGTGCCATCAAGTTAAGTTTGGTGTGTGCTGATGTCACAATAGGTGTCCTGTATGGAGTCAGCTGTTGTGGGATATGGTTGTCTGAAAGTGAAGTCTGCTCTGCTTTGTTCTGTTGCAGTGAAAATCCATGTTAGAAGTATGCTTATGTTCAGTAGAGTCTCTGAGGGGCAGATGTTAATTGGACTGATTTTCTTTGGCCTTCATGAAACTTCCAATGGTGTCTGGAGCATCTGGATTATATGAGCCTGACAAAGTGGTGATTGGAATTGGCAGATTTGGAGGCTTGTGTTTGGTTGGAAGAGATGCTGAAGAAGTTTGAGCGTATTCTGGTCATTGTATCACATTCACAAGACTTCCTGAATGGGGTCTGCACCAACATTATTCACATGCAGAATAAGCAGCTCAAGTTCTACACAGGAAACTATGACCAATATTGCCAGACACGAGCAGAGTTGGAAGAAAATCAAATGAAGCAGTACCGCTGGGAGCAAGAACAGATTTCTGGAATGAAAGAGTACATTGCCAGATTTGGACATGGTTCTGCCAAACTTGCTCGACAAGCTCAGAGCAAAGAGAAGACACTGGCCAAGATGGAGAGAGGTGGGCTTACTGAGAAAGTAGTGAGAGACAAGGTCCTTACATTCAGGTTCACAGATGTAGGAAAACTTCCCCCACCAGTTCTCCAGTTTGTGGAGCTCAAGTTTGGGTACACTCCTGATGTTCTGATTTACGAGAAGGTGGATTTTGGCGTGGATCTTGATTCCCGAATTGCTTTGGTGGGTCCCAATGGGGCTGGGAAGAGTACTCTGCTGAAGCTCATGACTGGTGACCTGGTGCCCTTAGATGGCATGGTTCGCCGCCATAACCATCTGCGCATTGCGCAGTATCACCAGCACCTTACGGAGACTTTAACAATGGACATGTCTGCACTGGCTTACATGATGAGCCAGTACCCTGGCCTGGAGGAGGAAAAGATGCGGTCTGCTATTGGCCGCTTTGGGCTGACTGGAAAGGCACAAGTAATGCCAATGGGAAACCTTTCGGATGGACAGAAAAGTCGTGTCATCTTTGCTTGGTTGGCCTGGAGACTTCCACACCTGTTGCTACTGGATGAGCCCACCAATCATTTGGACATAGAAACAATTGATGCACTTGCCGATGCTTTGAACGAGTGGGATGGAGGCTTGGTGCTTGTTAGCCATGACTTCAGGCTTATTAATCAGGTTGCCAAGGAGATCTGGGTTTGTGAGAACAAGTCCATCACCAGATGGGGAGGAGACATTATGGACTTCAAGCAACACCTGAAGAAGAAAGCAGGGTTGTAGATGACACCATAAGCTTTTTCCTCCAGCAGAGCTTCAGTAGTTTAGAAGATTCGATTCTTTCTAGTGCTAAGCCAGTTATTCTGAGCAAGCTGTTGGAGCCAATATCAGACACTGAGAATTATGGATTAGAGTTCCAGTGGACTATTTTCCTCCTGCTGGAGTGGATTCTTTTGCACCCAGAAAACTAAATCACTTTTGCTGTGACACTCATTACAAGGTGCTCCAGTGCGGAGCATTGGAGCAATGCATGACTTATAATTCTTGTACATCCCTTCTCACGGCGGATTTGTTTTTCCATTAAGTCAGAGTGGTGACAAGAGGAATAGGAAGATGATAGTTGCTATTAGCGGATATTGCATTGTATGTGGATTCAATCTAATTTGCAATTATATTGACAATACCCATCTGCTAGTTTATGAGCATATGTGCATGAGTGTCTGTTGAAGAAGAAGAAACTAAAGAGATGAAGAAATTTGTAACAAAAGCAATTGGGTCAAAATGAGCTATTCAAAGTTACTTAAGTCATAACTAATGTTTTTGTACAAGTCTCATAAATATTGAAAACGTGCATTAGTTTTAATAACAATATTTTTAATCTATCAATCTAGAACTTGGATAAGTTTTTTAAAAACTTGGACTTTATGGATCTATGCATTACTAATGATATCAATAGATTAATTGGCAAAAAATAGAGGAGTTAAGTTTCATTCAAATAAAAATGTTAAATTAAATTAAATATAATCGAAATTTTTAAAGAAAAATTAGATACAAATTGATGAAGAAGGTTCATTTGAAATTCTACTCTCAATATGGTGTTGGGGGAAAAAACAAACTTAAAAACAAAACCACAAATCCAAATTTTTTATTTTTTTTCATTCTTCTTTATTTGGGAATGGACTAAACAGATTTCAATTGGAATTGTCCAAGTGATTTTTATAATTACTATTTTTGTCATTAGATGAATCATAGTCATTAGAATTTAATAAATATTTTAATTTTTTACTTAAAAAAAACTACTTATAATTAGTGCTTTTTGGAAGCACAGTGAAATAATGTTAAAGTATTTAGACGAAATATTGAGTTTTGTAGGATCCTTCATTGTTTTGTTATCCGAGCTTCTTATCTTGATCGTTCTTTCCTCACATTGCCAATATAATAGTTAGTTCATTCAAGGCTTGAGAGGTTTGTTGTTTGTTCTTGTGCAATTTTGTATGTGTGTCTCACTAGCTGTTCTGTTTTCTTTCACAAGTCTTGTAGAAAGTATCTGCAGCTTTTGTCGGTGATCTTCCACTTTCAGGATTTGTAATTTGTACTCTTTAGACATTTGAAAAAGCTTATCAGGAATTTTGTTTTCATCCCTTGAGCCTGAGTTTCCCGGTTCCTTTATCAGTTATGCAAATTGTGATATGGCTGGCGGCTTTGTGCAAAAGTTTTGCTGTTCATCGTTGCCTCCAGGTGTAAGAAGGACAATTGGAGCTCAAGTTTTTTTTTGTACGCCTACGCCACTTTGAATGCACCAGAATTTCACGCCACTCCACGCCTCTCGTGTTGTTGAATGCTGTGCGTACGTTGCTGTATCCGCACTCCACTCTTTATCCATGACCGAATTCACGCCTCTTCTACTTACAAACCAACGGCCGAATCTTCGTTTCGTGATGCTGCTTCTTTCAGCGTCATCAGCACTCCCTCTCGCCGTTGTCTTTCCACTGAAAGCATTTCTGCAAATTCCTCGCATCAATTCCGTGGCTTCGTTTTTCTCTTATTGTTTCGTTCCACTCTGAGAATCCGGATTCCGTCCTTGAATCAAGAACCTCAGAGGAGACCATACCGTGGAAAGCAGCAAACTTCTTCTTCATGTTGCGTCGCCTTAAGAGTGGCTTCATCATGCCTCTGCTTATTCTTGACGTCTTGTCTTTCAACTAAGGAGTTTCGTATTCAACAATAGACTACGACAAAGGTGTGATCGTGCTTGCTTTCGGCACGCACGGCTGTCCAGCCATCTTCAAGTTCTTGCTCTTTTGTAGCCTAAGCTGGCCTTTGGCGCGAGCAGGTGTCGATATTATTGTAGGCAATGGCTTCTTCAAGGCCCAGAATACGAGTGCTGGCTCTTCTTCTGATGGTTCTTGCGTGTGTCGGGCAATGGAGTTATGGAGTCGAAGGCTGGGGAGCAGACGGCCACCATGCAACTTGCCTTCTTGCAGAGGTCAGTGGACAAGACGGCGTGTGTCTGTCTTTTTTTTCCACCTCTTCTCCGGTGCAAACAATATTGGAATCGCAGAATAAATATATCAATACATCTTCTTGGTTTTGTTTCCGATGATGTAAGAAGTTCTCTGCTCCGGTGCATGCTGCTCTATGCCCGAAATTGTTGTTCCTTCAGTTCTTTCTACAATCAGATGATCATAGATATGCATATGTTTTTCTCTCCACTTTGTTCAAGAACAAATTTCAGAGCCGGTGAACTCATGGGACGGACTTAGTTTGAAATTGGAGATGCAAAGTCAATACATTTGTTCTCTCGCTTCCTTGTCGGAATCGTATCAAGATCTCTTGTGCAGCAGACCTGTTTCTTCAGAGCACAAAAGAAAAGAAGATCGTGATATGTGTACGCACTCTTTTTTGCATTTCGATTTCTCCCCGAAACTAGACCGGCATTACTGGACATCGATCAGAACTCACATGCTCCACAGCATTCACAATATAAATCTTTGTTCTCTTCTTGTTCTTGTTCTTCATTTGTTTCCGTTCTGGCCTTTATTCTTGCAGCCTCTCCTAGAACCAGCAACAGTGGATGCAGTCAGATCGTTGCTTCCGGACTACGCCGATGGAAGCTTGGCGAGTCTTTGCACATGGGCAGACGACATAAGATGGCAGTATAAGTGGCACTGGACCAGTGCTCTTCATTTTATCGACACGCCCGACTTCCTTTGTCGTTACAATTACGACCGTAAACTCATCACCTTCTTCGTTTGCGCTTGTTTGCAACGCCTTTGAAGCTTCATTTTGCTTGTTTCATGAATCGGAAATGTTCCTTTTCTACCAAGTCGTGCACTCCCGTCCTCCTCTCGTCGTCCACCTAAACAAAGTGTAGAGGTCTACTTTTCTTTTTCTCTTGTCCTTTCCAAAAATCTAAGTACCTTGCTTCCTGCTCGCAGATGATTGTCACAATAGCTATGGTGATGTAGATATGTGCGTGTCAGGAGCCATCTACAACTACACTTCACAATTGACGTCTTATCGGAATTCTGCACACAGCATCTCTGATCCAGCGATGCTTGAGGCTACTGCCAGAGACCAGTGTAAGTCTCGTCTGATCTCTGTTTCTCTGGTAGTAGTTTGCAACTGTTTCCACACTACAATATATGCTCCCTCCTGTGGATATTACTAGATATAAGCTCCACACTTTTTCCCCTGCCTAGAGTCTGTCATGCAATGCTCAAAGACTCAGGCATTCAGGTTTTTGTGGCAAAATCCTGACAGATAATTTGACAGAGGCGCTTCTCTTTCTAGCTCACTTTGTAGGTGATGTCCACCAGGTAATTTTCCACTTGAATCCTCTTCCATTTTGCTGAATGACAATGACTGACCCATTAATGCATCTAAGTCTTCAGACTATAGTTTCTAGACCAAAAAATCTGCAGGATTTTTCATCAAACCCTTGAGTTTCATTGGTATCTATGAACTTTCTTTGACTTTCGTTCAATTTTTGCAGCCATTGCATGTGGGATTCACATCAGATGCAGGTGGAAACACTATTTTGGTACATTGGTACAGACGCAAATACAACCTGCATCATGTAAGTGTCCACAATTTTTGTTTCTGTTAAATGTGAGGACACAGCTCTGGTTGCTTCTCTCTGCTTACAGCATACTCATTAGAAAGTCAAGGATAAGTGTGCTACTAACAAATTTCACAAGCTTGGTTATCTTCTTCAGTATCATGTGCCAAAAGTTTCACTCCATACAGATACTTCTGGTTATTGCAGAGTTCAAATTGAAACATCACAATCCATGGAAAGAACTGCAAAAAAGTACTCCTTTTTTTGTGCACATTTTACTGATGTCATCTGTATGTGCAGATCTGGGACAATGAGATCATCAACAAAGCCAAGACATACTACTACAACTCTAATCTCCAGGATATGATTGATGCGATCTTCACTAATATCACCGTAAGCATGATTCGTTAGCAATCTTCTGTTGTCTTGTTTGCTATTTCAATTCTCAAGTCTATGCATGTTGGCAGTTGAAAACTCTCTCCTTCCTCAGACACTAGTTTTTTTTCTCACAATTTGAGTTCCTTGAAAGTAAGCAAATATTGTTCACACTGAGAGCCTGCTCTATTGAAACCTTCTATTTGAAACAGCATTGTGAACTTCATGTGGAATTTTTTTTTAATTATGTGTGATCCATATTCAATTCAAGTGTCAATTGATATTGAAATATAGCCATTGATTTGCAAGCGCTAACACTTTTGTGTGTGTTGGGTTTCAGGGTGATTGGGTTGAACAGGCAAAGGTGTGGGGTGAATGTGCGAATGATGACATTTCATGTCCTGACATGTATGTTGCAGTTCCACTTACTCCATGTTCACCTTCATCTTTCTTATTTCAGTCAAAACTGTAAAGGAATTTAGAGTTGCCTTTGGAAAATATCTTGCAATTCAGCCTCCTCATAGTTTCTGTAAAATTTTGTTTGGGATTATGCTTTTTAAACTGGTGTTTGACACTTGAGCAGTCACCACATTCATACTTGTGCAAACATCCTCTTTCAAACTGATTTTCTTATCCCTTAACCTTGAGAAACTGGAGATTATAGAGTTATCTTAGCTAATTCGATCTGCACAAGGAGTTGTAGCTAATTCAGCAACTTACACGTGGTCATGCTTGTAGATATGCGACTGAGAGCATAAATTTGGCTTGTAAGTGGGCTTACAAGAATGCAACGCCTGGATCTACTCTTTCAGGTAATGCAACATTCCACCCCTCTTGGGAGTAAATCTAAGTGTAAGAGTGAAGCAAAGAGTACCTAGCTTCTATTGGGGACTACTATATTTACACACTTGCACTTCAACAACTGCAACTTTTGAAACGCTCACCTGAGTGTTGAACTGAACCTCACCTAATTCTGAGCTGACCTTTATCTCAATTACCTCACACATTTCAAATGACTACTCTGCACTATGGGGCCCTATTGGAACTTGGGAATTTCATTTCACCTTCTTAAGGGAGGTCTTGGAAGCCCAGTGGAATGAGGTGGAAGGAGGTAAGTCACCAAGTTGGCATGATTATAATCAATTTTGTCATCTAAAGGTTCTCACCCTAGAAAAGACATTATTATTTTATTTTATTTTTGGTTATTTAAAAAAAAAAACTCCATGGCTGCCTCAGAACCTGAACCACGAGGGTAGCTAACTATCATCATGAGGAGAAGGGTCTCAGTTGGGATTTGAACTACCAAAGGCTGTCTTTGCAGCCTTACCCTTTAGCCACTAGGGTAGAAGAATGCCCTCCATTATAATTTTTTGTGTCTCAAATCAAATCGCAAAGCATGGCATTCATCATTTTTGGTTGTTCTTTTAATATCTTGGTGAAATTCTAATATTTGTTGTTGGCATTACAGATGACTATTTCTTCTCACGGTTGCCAATTGTGCAAAAAAGGCTAGCACAAGGAGGCGTGAGGCTTGCAGCCATCCTAAATAGGATCTTTTCTCCATCTAAGTTATGAGCCACAATTCTTGATTCCCAACAAGTAATAATGCCTTCTGTGAAGCATGAATGGGCTTTCCATGTAGTTGATCATAAAGATTCAATTACCTTACAAATGAATTGTGTAAACAAAATATAAGTTAACATATAACAATCCCCCATTGTTCCAAATAACATTTTTTGATATGATATCATTACCATTATTTTGGTGACTTTTAAATGGATCAGGATTGAACTTTCAACCTATATGAGCTAGAAATCTAGTGGTTACATGCATTAGTTCTCCCACTCAAAGAACATTGTTGAGTTAGAAATTAGTTATAGTTATAAATTGGTTCGTTGAATTAGCAAACAATTTGTCAAGTTTTTAAATTGTTAAAGAAGTTTGTGCATCCAAAAAAACATCATCACTAAACAAAATTCTATGGTACCTCCACAAGCATATGACTTGATGCCCTTGCATAGTGATGTTGTGATAAGTCCAAATGGATATGACAGGTTAGAATTAGACTAATGAAATTTTCACTTAAAAAAAGTTTCACAAAATTGTCATTGTTGACATTGAATGATGTCAAGTCTTCTAGTACTGTTGTTATAGCTATCATAGCAATCAATATCTATGAGATTAGCTAATCTCATAGGTCATGTTGACTATGGTAGTAGTTAGTCTACAAACATTTGCAAGTGACAATTCATCAACATAACACTTTTTAATATAATTTTTTTGTCAAGATAGTTCCATTTTACTAAAAAAGAAAAAAATTGTTATTTAAATTTGAAGTCTATATCGAATTGACAATTAACTAGACCTGAGAGAAAAAATGACCGACTCAAACCATTACATGAGCCATGACTCAAGCATTAATGTGTGAATCACCCCTACACCAAAGTTTTGACATCATTTTATTCAAATTCTATTGCTCTAATCCAATTATTCAATTACTTGAACTTAAGTTTTTTTTTTTTTTTTTTTTTTTTTTTTTCAATCAAATTTAACATTTATCTCCCCTCCTCCACCTTTTGCACACCATAAGTAGTATTTTTTCTTTCATCCAGAATTGATTGAAACAAATGGGCTTCTTGATGGTCAACATGTCCCATGCTTTGTGGAACCACACAAGGTACTACTCTCAACCACTTCAAATACAAGTATGGGATTAGAGTGTGAAATATACATTGTAATACTTCAGTCAGTTTAACAATCCATTGTTGAATACTTCATTAATTTTCAAAGACTTCATTTCACACTCATTTTGAAGTTATTTATATATTCTAAGTACATTGAGTATGGCATTCTTCTAGAAGCCTTTGAAGGTTCTTGTAATCTTATGTCTTTTTAAGTGAAAAAAAGTTGCCAATCAAAAGTTTGAATGTAAATTATATATTGTAATTCTTTGGTCAGTTCACCAATCCATTGTTAAATATTTCATTAATTTTTAGAAACTTCAATTCACACACATTTTGAAATTATTTATATGCTCTACATACATTGAGTATGAAATTTTGTTAGAAGCCTCTGAAACGTGCTTGTAACCGTTATGTCTTTTTCAGGGATTAGTTTAGGGTTTAGGGTGGGTTTAGTTACCACTACACTAGAGTTTTAAGAGACATTTAAAGACAAAATCACCTGATGGCTCCATAAGTATGATTCATGGGGTGCACTCACATATTTATTTATTTTCAACTTTGCAAGGAGCCATATTGATTGGCCCATCATCAATGCTTTTGAAACACATATTGATATTGGGCTCTCTCCCCAACAGAGGCACCTCTTTGGACCCCAACTCTCAAACAAAAAAAATTGCACCTCACCTTGCCAAACCTTTTCAGTACATGTACATGGGATTTGAACTTTGGGCAAATTATATGGGATAAAATTGAGGTGTTATTGGGAATGTCTTGGGGGAACAACTTGGGAACTTGAAGAACCCTGTAGATGAAAGCGTGAAGACAACTCACAAGATCTAGGAAAAGGTTGTAGCAAGGATGACTCGCAAGTTCCAAAACAAAAAGGTCCCAAGTAATTTTTTGAAAAAATCACAAATAATTGATGTCTAACTGGAACAAGGTAGTAATCATCCACCTAACCGCACCATGTGCTATGTAACCTTGGTTCAGTTTAGCTGCCCTTCTCTCAGGTCACACACAACTTCAAAGCCAAAAGCTGAAAGGACAGGAAAAAGCCAAAAAGCCCAAAATAAACCACCTTAGCTAGTTCTCCTCCTTGAATTGTATTCACAGTTTTTCATCAACCCTACAAGTGAAAATACTTAAAGGAGACGATTGAAGCACATCACCAGAGTGCTTAGTATGTTACCCTCCCCATTAAATTAGAGCAAGAAACGTCAACATATGGCGGTCAACATATGGCGGTTTGGTTTTGGCCCAACATTTTTGCATAGTTTCCTCAGGCTGGTTAAAGGGACAGCAAAGCCTAATATCTATCAGAATGGTGCAATAAATATTATCCCATTGGCCAATCATAAGGGTTGGTCTAGGTGGTTTGCTACTAATAGTCTCTCGCATCCCAAGCATCAGGTGAGCAGACATAGTCACACCAAGTTGAAGAATCTGGGATTTAGTTTTGAGCTTGTTAGAGTTGAAATGTTATGTTATGTTTTGTATAAGAATATGAGAATGTGTCATGATGGTGTGTAGATGCAGTTTTCAGAACCAGTTTGAAGCAAAGTTGCATGTAAGATTCCTAATCATTTTTCTCTTTTCTCAAAAGCTGTTTTGATGGTTTTAATTCTCTTCCACAACCCAACTTTTGTTGCACTTTACTGGGGCATGTGTGAGTGCTTTCCCCTAAACCCTAAACCCTTCTTGCTCTGGGTGATCAACTATGTCCCTTGGTACTTCAGTGTTTTTCCTCCAAAAGTCGCAGTTTTTTTTTCTTTAAGTGATCATGCCCCTTTAGTATGTCCATTACTGGATCAAGTAATTCCTACCCACATCAGAAAGCATGAGGTGCGCAGATATACACATGACTACAAGAATTTTGGAAGAATGTGGGGGGGGGGTTTAGATTTAGATCCTTTGAGAGTGAAAATTTGTTTGGCATAAGCATCTGAGTGCTTGTGTCATGGGTATGTCCATTACCAGTAAATTCTCTTCTACAACCCAACTTTCATTGCATTTTGTTGGGGGCTTGTGTAATTGTGTTCCCTAAAAGTCATTCTTTTTTTCCTTCGAGTGATCAACCCTCTCCTTTGGTACTTAAACATTCCTCCACCCTTAGTCTGTCAATTGTTGGCACACGCACTTGCTACCCACATTACAAGGCATCTAGTGAGCCAATTGTTGGCACACATACTTGCTACCCACATCACAAGGCATCCAGTGAGCAAACACACACATAACTACAAGAATTTGGAAGACTGTTGGGCGTGTGGATTGTGAGCTTTCCGGGGTGGAATTTTTTTGTTCTAAGAATCTGAGTACTTGTGTCATGGGTATGTGCATCACAGGAGTTTTCAAAACACAGTGCAAGCAAGTTGTCAACTACCCAATTCAGTCTTGCTTCCTATAACTTGCAGGTTCATGACCATCATCAGTTTTTGCTCTTTCTCAAGGTGTTTCGATGAGTTTCTATCTCTACCAAAATTTTGTTGCATTGTTATTAGCAGTGGGTGTGTGATCATTTAAAACATGGTGTTTGGTCTTGATATGAGACTTTCTATGAATGCTTTCAAGCAGACAATTTGTAGGGAAGTTCCTCATCTGTTGACAAAGACGGATTCTTACTTCACTGTTTGGTCCAGTAATCCAATTGTGTGTTGTTTGATGGAGCTTATTTTGTTTGCATTTGTACCTGCTCATGCTCCAGCTTGAAACTTGAATGAAGGAACGTCAAATTTGTAAAATTGACTTGCATATGGAGATGAAAAATCACGATGTTGGTTGATGATCATGTTCAGTCATTCTGTCACCAAAATTTGGAGAAGTAGCATCAATGTGTGTATATACAAGCAGTTTGAATGCAAGAAGCATTTCCCCTTGGGAGCTCTTTTCCAAATGTAGTTTTGCTTGTATATTGTATTGGGCCTGTCTGCCTTTAGAAGAGGAAACAGTCTCAAGGGTGAATCATAGATTAAGCTTTGGCTAGGCTGTTTGTCATTTGTCCTTGTTTTTGCTCTTGAGGTAGAAATGGACAAGGATGCACATGACCTCAAAATTGGTCTTCACTTTAAGCTCCCCCCCTGGACAAACTGAATCTTGTTTTTCAGCGTCTTCAGATTTTTGGTCTTGATCTTCCCATCCAACCAAACAAAACACAATGGGAAACAGCAAGATTCTGGTGGTTGGAGCAACTGGAGCAATTGGACCATTCATCACCAAGGCAAGTACTCAACTGGGCCATCCCACCTTTGCTCTGGTTCACCCAGCCACAGCAGGACCCACTCCTCAAAGAAGGAGTTGCTTCATTCATTCAAGGCTTCTGGCATCACAATTTTGGAAGTAAATAGACTCAACCCCCAACTTTTTCTTTCTTCAATTTTTTTTTGTCTTGTGAAGTTCAGTAAAGACAGGACATGGTATGCCTCATTAGAGAATTAGCACTTCATGGTCCCGGATTAAAATCCAAGTACTCCAACAAAATGCAGGGGGACATCAATGACCATGAGAGCCTTGGGGCAGCATTGAAGCAAGTGGACGTTGTCATCTCCACACTTGGTACAGCTCAACTACTGGATCAACTCAATCTGATTACAGCAATCAAGGAAGTGGGACACATCACGGTATGCCAATCTCTGGTTCACAACTTGAAACACTTGCTCAATTTTGTGACACACATTGCACAGGTGAGGAAGAATATCCAGGGATTGAAGTGCAGAACATGGGGTGTGTCTCTAGCCCTTAGGGTTAGTGGGCATTCAGAAGAATATCATGGCTGGGTTGATTATCCTACCCAAGGAGCATGTAATTTGCAGCTAGACACTGCCTTCATTATGATACCATGTTGTGCACTAAAGTTTTTGACTGGATCAATACATTTTATACTTGGATTCAAGTCTTTCTCTGAAGTTTGATATATTGTCCATTTTTTTTGGTGCTTGTGCAGAGATTCCTACCTTCAGAGTTTGGTGATGATCCTGAGAGAAGTGTTAAGATGAAAGCTACAGATGTTTTATTTGTGGACAAGATAAAAGCCCGCAATGCTATCAAAGCAACAGGCATCCCATACACATTTGTGAATGGCAACAGCTTTGCAAGCCTTTTCTTAGGCTCTTGGATCTTCCGCTTTGAAAGCCTTTTCTCAGGCTCTTGGGCCTTCAGCTTTTCTCCTTCTCCTGAGCAACAGGAGCTGAAACTCCCGAAGGATAAAGTTCCCATTTTGGGTGATGGCAATGCTAAAGGTCTGTCACTGGCTCATCCTTTTGTCTGTTGTTGCATGTAACTCTTGCATCAATGCCTGATCTAGCCTCATAGATAGTACTGTAACTGCCTGTTACCTTTGGGAAATGTGTTGGAAAATTTTGCAAGTACCTGCAAAATCAGCCACTAGAACTTGTGTAGATCATTTTCTTTCCTTTTGGGTTTAGCTGTGACTCAGGAAAGCTTGTTGGGTGAACTGTTATATACAATTCTGAAGAAGACATTGGCACATTCACGATCAAAGCAGGGGATGATCCACAGACTCTCAACAATCAGCTGATGATTTGACCAGAACCCAACATCAAAAGCATGAATGAAGTTGTGCAGCTGTGGGAGAACAAAATTGGTCAGTCTTGACAAGACATACAGACCAGAATCTGAAGTACTGAAGTAGATTGAAGGTGAAAACAGAGGATAAAAATTCCTCAAACCGAGATTCTTTTTGGAAAGCACGTCTTTTGTTTGTTGAGCACTATATGTATGTCTTGTCCAGACTGTTTGACAGAGTCCATGCAACCCCACCAATAAAACTGTAAATGGAACTGCATGTACGTGGGAACTACTAATAGCAAACCACCTGGACCAATCATTATCAACAACCAATCAGAAATACTGAGCTGCAGTCAGGTCTAATTTATTACAGTCTTTTTTGGAGGTGCACAACTGTGTTGCGCATTTTACCAGCCACTGCAAGCTACACGAATTTGGTGCAGAAAAACCATCTTTTATTGTCATTGAGGGTGTTGGAGTTTGAAGGGAAAAAAAAGGAGATTGCAATTGAACTTTGTCAAATATTCTTTTGGTTCCATATAATTCTTGAAATATAATTAATCCAATGTTATTTTATTAATCTTCAAATTAAAAATTGAAAACCTTCAAGGTTTTTTTTAATTGCAAAATTTTCCTTTTAATAATTATAAAATATATATTTTATAAAACATTCATAAAATTTTCAAAATTTTAATTATTAAATAAAACATATAAAAATATTTTTAAAACTATTTACAAACATTAACAGATCAAAATATCATATATGAAAACATCAATTTCATCCATTGATAAAATTTTAACTCTTCATTATAGGTAGGATTATAACTAACCATTCCAAATGACAAATTAGAATATTATAAAAACACACACAAGAAAAAAGAAAGATATAATGAAACAAAAGGAAAAAATGCACAAAGAAAAGAACGAAGACAAAACAATTTGGAAAAATAAAAAAAGAATACACAAAAAGTAAAGATTTAATTAATGCTAAAATTAAAAAAATTATTTAGATACACACAAAACATTTGAAAGCTTTTGAACACAACAAACAAACAATACTTCCCAACCAAAAATCAAAACACAAAATAACATGTTTTGTCAAGAAAAATGTTTCAAAAAATGATGTTAAATTTATTCCAAAAGAATTATCAAGTGACCCCAAATGTGGTCATCAAGAATAAGAAAAACCTTATTAACAAAAGATGGTATTTCAATGGTAATACTGAACATCAATTTTCCACATGTAGAAAAAATAAAAAATAAAATACAAAATAACTGACACCCAAAATCAAAAAGCAAAAACAAAGAACTCAAATATATATATATACATAAAAAAAAAAGATGTAATCAATGTTAAAAGACAAAAAAATAATTCAAACACACACAAAATACTTGAAAAATATTTAATAAAACAATCAAATACTTTCCAACCACAAGTTAAAAAAATAATAACATGTTTTGTTCAAATCAATTCAACATTAAATCATGAAAAAAACTAACTTCAAATTTGGCTATTATTGTGTTTTTAATGAAAAGAAATTTATACATGAATTAATGATATGTGATACTTCAAATCTTCATTTAGATTTGAAATATATGAAAATTTTATTGAAAATGAATCTTATATATCATTTCAAAAATGATATCGAATTTATCCTGGAAGAATTAACAAGTGACACCAAACGTGTACAACAAGAATTGGACGGACTTTTGTTAGCAAAAGAAGTTATTTCAATAATTGAACATCAAATTTTTTTATGTAAAACTTGTTACTTTTTTAAAAAAATAATAAAATACCAAAACTTGCATTAGCCAATGGTTTGTGGATTGGCATCACACCCAAAATATTACCAAAATTGACGATGGTAGAAAAAACCTTAATGACATGTTATCATTGTCGTACCATATTAATCAAATTGAGATGTATCAATAAAAGGAACACAATAGGTCAACATTTGAGATTAGTATCCCATTTGATAGTTAACTCAAAAAAATAAAATGGTTAAGAACATTTCCAATGGCGTACCCCAAATTGCCTTGGAACTTTACATCCAATTTGTTGAGGATGGTTGTCACCAAAATGTGACCCCACTTGTGATGAAAAATTGTAAAAATTCATGAAGCCTCATGAAATTTGCAATTGGGCCCCACAACTTGGTGTATGTGCAATGCAAGGCTTTGCAAAATGCTTGGTGAAACTTGGCACTTGCTCATTGGAAGTATATTGTTGCATTTGAAATGTGCATGACTATTTGGCAAGAAGAAAACAACACAAAAACTTGAAGTTCCAAGCTCTTGAAAATATTTTCATGTTAATAATGATGGACTTTTAACTCAGAATTGTGATTCACATGATGATGATCTTAATGCACACAACCCAAAATCCTTGCAAATTCTAGTTTTCAATTGATGATGATGACTATGATTATTTCGATCCCCTATTTGAACATCTTGAACCCCTTGTTCTTTGAGTAATTTGCTTATAGGTTCCACTGCAACCTCCAAATTTCTTGCAATTGATGTTTTAAGATGTAACCTCCAAACTTTTCACAACTAATGTTTTAGAGTGCAACCTCCAAATTCTTTGCAATTGGTGTTCTGAATTGCAACCTTTGAACTTTCTTTGACTTTCAACATTTATTTTAAAGCCTTCAACTTACAACCTTCATGAGTCACAAATTCCAAAGCTTGAGCATAACGTCAAGAGCACATGTCCTCAACCTACAACCTTCACAACCTCACAAACTCTAAAGCACTTGCACAAAGGTTGAGGCCTTTCATGGCCTTTAAATGTTTCACCAAATCACCTTTCAAATTGTAGTGAACTTGTGAATTTTTTAATTCTTTGATGCTTTCCATATATTATGCTTGGAAGGTCAAACCTTCTTTGATCCATCAAATAATGCAAGCTTCACATTTTGTTCCCACTCATCTTTGCATTAATATTGAGTTCTCACCTCTCATTGGGTTTTTTTGGTAGCTTGGTCAAAAATTGCCAAATTATTTACAAGTTGGCAATATTCTACAACATCAACCTTTCTCCCACATGAAAGCATGCAAGTTGTAACTATGCACTCTTGGATTGAAAACAAATCCAAAAAAAGTCATATTCACAAATAGCTTGCAAGATTGTCATGAAATGATTGTGACAAATGGTATATTAGTGCTTGTAAAAGATTTCATTGTACATTAGCAAAGGAACTAAGTCATCTAGAAACATTCACTCATGCCCTTGCTCCCTTTTTCTTAGCTAGTCCTTTGCGCATCCCACTTGGTTGCTACAATGCCTTTGCCTCTTGTTTTCCAAAGTTTGAGCAATTGTTCCAGAACTCCCTACAAAAACAATTCCTCCTCATTGTCATCTTCAAGGTTCTCTTCAAGTTGAATGAATAATTGTTGTTTCCAAAGCTTAGCCATGTGTGATAACCCTCCTCTATGCACATGAATCTTGAAATGAAGAAAGCTTGTAGAGCTTCACAAAGATGGCAGTCTTGAAGGGCAAACTCTCCATGGTGATTGTGATTTTCAAGGTGATAATGCTTATTGTTGCATGGTTGTTGGTGAATGCTTTTCTCAAACGACATTTTTCATAACATGATTGTCAAGAGCGTCTAAAAATTAGTGAAGTAGAGCCACTTAAGGTATCCCATGGAGATGCTCTTTAGTAGTAGTAATAAAATAGTCAATGGATTAAGTACAACCTTCAAATAGTGCTCTATTTTTGTGTGGAACTAGAAACTCTTTCTATTAGAGAACCAGATTTATAGATCATTCGAATTCAAATGGAAGCATATAATTTTATATGGTACTAATCGGTGCCTGATAACATTGAAACTCACAAAATCACACATAAAAACATGCACACAAATAAAATAAATGAAATGCGTTTCAACAACAATTAACAATTACACAAAATGATATTTTGCAATAAATACATGACAAGCACCATTGTGCGTTTCCAGGAGCCAGGACAAAAATTCACCCACAAAGTTAGACTATTAAGCCTGCAAAGCTGCAGTTGATGTCAATTCCTTGCAGTTGATACCTTACATTGGAGCTGCTCTGCAAAATCAGGTTCCAACCCAAATGGGCAAATGGGATCAACAACAGAGAGCCTATGTTCCAACTCAGATATACAAATTCTCGAAGAAAAGAACTGAGTTTTTGTTGCACAATACCCTCCTTAGGAGTGACATGAATATTGTGGGACTTTAGGATAGACAAACAAGACAGAGATATTCATGGACCTCAGAGGCAAGCACAAAGTCCTGGCAGGTTCACTGGACTTCTTGTTTGTTAGGCTTGCCCAACAACCTCAGCAAGTTCTTATTCAAAAAATCTGGAAGTTGCAGTCTGTGAGAAATGATGAGCTGCATATGTAATGTCTTCTGGTTTGAACTTCTGCTGTACATAGGGTGCAGACATAGAAGAGGAATTTATTGGGGGTTGGGTGGCCGGCTATTGGCTGCAGCTACACGTGATCCCCACTCAAGGAGCTCCTTGCTAGTGTCATGCTTGTAGAGGAAAACCTCAATAAAACATAAACTGTCTTTCTCTCTTTCTGCTGCAGATATAGCCTCTATCAAATCCTCCTCTGTCCTCACCTGCGAAAAAGAATCACCAAAAACTTCCAGTTAAAGCCAAAAGCTGCAAAATGGACAGATGTTTGTTCTCTATAGGAGATTCATGAGCAAGAGATTTTGGGTGTGATGTTTCTGCTGTTTCTAGTTCTTTAGTGCAATTCTTGACAGGTACTCTTGTGGTTTTACCTTGTAAGTCAACAGTTTGCCTTCACCATTCTGAAAAGCCTCAACCACTCCTGTGTAATTCCAGTCCTTGATGATGTTGTATGGACCATCATGAATCTCAACCTCAATAGTATAACCCCCATTGTTGAGCAGAAAAATGATGGAATGTTGGCCATATCTGATCATTGTTGAAACCTCTTGTGCTGATACCTGAGATCCATATTATTATGCCCACCAAGGAACACATTTGAGAGTTCCAGTAACTCCATCAAAAGATGATACATACCCAATTTATGCATGCGTTTTGGTTTAGGGTCTATTTGATACATATTCAAATGAATGCATTTCAAAAATCATCTCTTCTTTGGACAAACTGACTTTTGCAACTCAAAGCTAGCGTGGGAGCATTATTGAATATGAAAGAAAAACAATGGAGAGAAGTTTGAATGTGCAAATTTATTTTCACAGGAGATTTCACACTTAGGCATTTGTTGATGATTTGCAAAGCCTGGTTTTTACCTGAAAGCTTCCATCACCAATAGAAGCAATCACGCGTTTGCCCTTGCCAGCAGCTTGAGCATAGCCTAGGGTGGCACCGACTGCCCACCCAATTGATCCATACTGCATCTGGAACTCATATCCACATCCCTCAGGTAAGTGTAGTTTCTGACAATTGAACCATGAGTCTCCTGTTTCCGCAATAACCACATTCTCAGGTGTCAACATTGCCTGCAAAAAAAACCAAGCTCAAGCTGTCAGCTTGAATAAACTTCAGCGACAATGATTGCATACTGTCAGAAGTGATTGTGCAAAGGTTATTTCAAACCCTGGAGAAATTATCAAGTGCGCAAGAATAATAATTTGCCCAGAATATGGATTTTTTGGGTCTGCAAAAAGCAAAGGTAAGAAGAACCTGAATGTGCTTGTAGAGAGTCAGAACTTTAATGGGTTCGCCTTCTCTCTGCTTGAGGGGGTTGCCAGGTGGAACATACATTCGCAGAAAGTTGTCAAATGATGTTGTGTTCCTTTCTACCTTCTTCACCAACGCCTTGAAAAAGTCCTTCATCAGAACACATCCAAATGATGCAGTCTCCCCAACTGTTACTCGATCTGGTTGCACAGTGATGGATTTCTCTTTCCGCCACAAGAGTGAATACCCAACTGAGCTGAAATTTGAAAGGAAAAAGTTATAATTATATTTGTTGTCACAGCAAAAAAATGCTTCAAATCAACCCTTTGAATTCCAGGTACAACTTTGGAAAACTTGGGAGGAACAACAGGCCTGTAAACATAAAGAAGAGTCCACAACTGGAACAAGGACAATAAAAGAGATCAAGCTTGAGAGTAACAATGAAAAACACAGTACCTGTAATCGTTGAACACTGGTCCAGCGAAAAGATAGCAATCAGAGGACTCCACAATTTCTGCTGTGCATGGAGAGCTGACACATCCCCAGTATGTTCCAATGAATTGTGGGTGTGTTTCACGAACCTGGCCTTTGGCATCTGGCATTATAGCAACTGCATACCCACATGTATCTGCAAGCACCTCAAAAGCCTGACCTGCTTTTGCTACCCTCATTTTTGACCCAGCAACAAGAACTGGTTTCACAGCTGCATTCATAAATCTCGAAGCTGCCTCCACTGCTGCTTCCAGACTGTCTTTGTTGCTCTTCGAGTTACCAATCCCATAGTTCCTGTACATATATGTTCATCATCATTTAAGGTTAAGCAAGACTTAATAAGACCTTCAAAACCACAGAGCAGCAGCAGCAGCATGTTCAACTGCAATAATTGTTACAGAGATTTGATTCAAGCCCATTCAGATGCCTTTGGTTATTACCCTTGGTTGCAGAACAGACCTTTTGAAGTCAGGGCCCTGGGTCACTGCAAATGGAATGGGGTCAGTGCTGAAGGACGGGTGTGGCAGGTTTGGGAGATTGCAACAAACACTAATATAAACTGGCTTGCTCTCAGAGATGGCTAACAAGATGGCTCTGTCAATCAGATCCTGTGCATCATCCAAATGTTGAATAACAACCTGCAAGTGGAGTTTCACAATTCGTTAGGACTCAGACTCAAGTCTATGCAGAGAAAATGATGATAACAATAATTTGAAAGGTAACGTGACAAGAATGACTGAAATCATAAAAAGCTTATGAGAGTTGCTCACAAAGTATCAGACCATCACCTTCATCACAAATCTAGCAGTGACAAGCTGGGCCATGATGACCCAACTGATTTCATCAGCTCCCAAAGGTGGGTGTAACATAGGAAATAAGTATACAATAATCCACCCAGAATTTCGGGCAAACCAATGTACAACAACAATTTGAAAGGTAACATGACAAGAATGAGAGCAGTCATAAAACCTTAATATGAGAGTCACTCACAAAGTATCAGACCATCACCTTGTTCATCACATATCTAGCAGTGATGAGCTGGACCATGACTGCCCAACTGAACTTCATCAGCTCCTGACAGTGGATGTATAACATAAGTAATAAGTATATACAATAATCCACCTGGAATTGTGGGCAAACCATTGTACAACATCTGTGTCCTGCTGAGTTTCCATTTGCATTTCCATAGATGTTTCATGACCAGTGTTTTTTGTGTTTTTTCTTTTCCAGTGAATCTCTGATGTAGCATCATTTGGCTTTACCTGAGTACAGGTGACTTCTTTGAAACAACGAAATTCTTGGCTGAAGTCTGTCTCTCCAATGGTGTGATGCAAGATATGGTTGGTGCCATAGTCATTGGAATTGGGGCCACCAACTAGGCAAATCACTGGCAGACTTTCACTGTAAGCACCAGCAATGGCATTGATGACACTCAATCCTCCCACTGTAAATGTAACCGCACATGCACCCACTCCACGGCACCTTGCACGTACAATTTTGTCCCCAATTTTGGTATATAGGTAGCCAAAGTGTTGATAATCCAATTGTGCTTCCATATCATGATTCATCATATGTGAATTTGAAAAAAGAAGAAGAAGAAAAGCATCCTTCTATATTCTTAGCTACTACCTCCTAGTCTAACTTATCATTAAAATCTGGACACTAAGAACTTTTTTGTGTGTTTTTTTGGCATGAAAAATCTTTTGAAGAAACCATGAATTTTTCAGGTAGCAGAAGAATTCACTCACCTTGCATAGCCATCGGCGGCATAACCTGCATTCAGCTCGTTACAGCACCCGCGAAGCTCAAGCTCCGGGTCTGCTAGCAACTGGTCCAGTAGAAGCAAGTTAAAGTCACCTGGAACAGTGAAGACGTCGTTGACGCCGATTTCAACCAACCTTCGCGCCATGTAACGTCCAAGAGTCCAGTCCTTCATGGGAAGAAGTGGAATTGGACCAGGTTCCACATTCCTTCGCTGCTGCGTGGATCCCATTGAAACCCTAATTCTTCCCAAGTGATGGGTGGGTGTATGAGGGGGGGGGGGGGCTCGCCCCCAGATCGCAAATCCAACTTCGAAATCGAGACTCCTTTCTTTTCTATTCAACGATCTAATTCTACAAGAAAAGAAGAAGCACCAAAGAATGGCGAAAATTCTCTAACGCGATTGGAAGTTTGTTCAGAGTTTTTTTTTCCCCCTTAACTCTATGTATCCAACTTTCTGTACATAGTGGAACAGTTGGAGTTAACAGTGCTTCTGTGATTCCGATTCTTCAAGGAGAGAAGCTTATAACACGGTTGCATGCAACGTAGAGACTACAGTGATGAAGAAGATGAAGGGTGGGGTTGCAAGCGAGGATGGCGGCAGCTGGTGATCCTGCAGGCCCCAGGAGTGCATGTGCATGGTATGCGCGAGTTACGTGGATGGGGGATGTGCCCGTCCGTCCGTCCGTCCGTCCGTCCGTGGGTGGTCCGTCATCTTGTTCATCAGCAACAGGAGTGAACTCGTTCATTCACTTGCACTTCACAACTGCAAGTCTTCAAGAACTCCATAACTACAGCACAACAGTGCCCACAATCCACCTTTGATTGAACAAGGGGGTGTGTGTCACACTGCAGCCTTGCCATTTACATTAATTGAAAAGTATCTTAAGGCAAAAGAAGAATTAAGCAAACTCAAATATTTCACCATGCAAAAAATATAATTTTCAAAAAAATCCTCCTCTTAAAGTAACCAAAATCCTTCAAGATAATTATGGGTTTTTTAATTCTGAAATTCTCAGCAGATAATAGAGTTATCCATAAAGTAAGAAAAACACAGCACCAGAACCCTGAGTTTGGTCATACACAAGGTGAGATTAAAAAAAAACCTGCAAAAAAGTACATTAGGGTTCAAGGGGGCATGACACTCATAAAACCATCAATTTTGGTGATAAACTAAGTTTCATCCTGTCTTTCCTTTCTCCTGAGCGCCTCCACTGCTGCTACATATATTTTTACTGCTCCTAACTGTACAACTACTATAATTAGTCTGGAACCTTGTGCATTAAATGCTGAGCTTCAGCATTTCGTTCTGAGATTTAATAAAATGTCTTTACTTTGTGGATACCATTGAAAGAGAGGATAGGGGGTGAAAGGAGGCCCAAAGACAGGGTGAAAACAGGGCTACTTTATAGATAACTCTAATGTTTAAGGTCTGCGATTCAAACATGAGAATCGAAAACTTACAGATTCTTAATTTTATGAAAATTTAGACGCAAATGATAACATACTACAGATTTAGCCAAAATTGGCTACAAGCTAAATTTGAAAGTAGATTCTAATAGTATCTTTCTATATTTTTGGCTACATACATGAACCATGTAAAGAAATCTAATGATTATTTCTTAAGATTTGATCAAATTCTGGCGATTGAAAATTCCAAAAAGCACTTGATTTTAGCACTTATAAATTTTTATATATAGCTATTTTTGCTATATATAGGCAGCAAAAAAAAAAAAAAGGCTGGCATTGCAACGGTGCTGGTTCACTCTTGCCTGAAAAGTGGAACCATCAGATGACCAGCCGTCCTGCCCAGTTTTCTTTTTACTGGCGAAATTTCAATTTTCTCCAAAAGGAGAAGTTAAAAAATTCAAAAACAAGAAAATGAAGTGAATTTTTGAGTTTGATTTGCCAGAAAGTGAGAAAAATAGTTTAAAATCATCAAAAAATTACAAGATTTGTCTTTCGTATTTGATTTATAGCCAAGGTTTGGCCAAATCTTCTTAGTGATGATTGTCACTTTGGCAACATCAAAAAATTCCTAAAGAAATCTAGAAACACATTGCAAGATATTTTTTGAAACTGACCCCAAAGGTTCTTGAAAAAACAGAGAACTGCCCAACACTGGAACTTCTGCATAAGGTTCTGAATTCTATTAAAAAAATCCAGAACTTCCTTAGAAGGCCAATGTTTTTTTCTTAGTTATGAGGGGGTTCTCGAGTATTAGGGTTTAAGTTTTTTTTAAAAAGTGTAGGTCGAGGTGATGATTAGGGTTTAAAGATTAGATTGTCCAAAAAAAATGGTTATTGCAATTACTTGAAAAAAATTATTTTACATTTGAAAATGTAATGAAACTACATCTACAACAATCTGCTTCTTACTCATTTCTCACATTTGCAACAATTTATTTCCTTAGAATTGTGTTTTTGGGCATTTGACATTAGATAAACCATCACAAAACCCTTCAATTTGGCTAAACAAACATATGGCCTAAACATTATTACATATCACAAAACTCCTCAATCTTCTATTTATGCAAGGATACCAAATCATTTACATATCACAAAACTTCTCAATGTTCGAATTATGCAAGGATGCCAGATCATTAGACTCACTATGCCACCAAAATGAAGGACCTGATCAAATGGCACACAAACATTGAAGTGCCACAATCAGATAGGCACCACAATAATCCAAAAAATAATTTGGTGATTGATTTTCTGAACTGATAAAAGAAAACTGGGATTAGGGTTTGGTGTACACTGAGACTTCTTGCAACAAAATTCCACAGACTGTGCTTACAAGACCTATTCTTTCCTCATGTTGCAGAAGAATTAAAAAGAAGGGGAAGAAAACAAAGTTGTCCAAATGGAAACCACATCCCAAATTGCTAGAGAAGATCAATATTTCAAAGTCTACATCTTGTTAATTTCTTCATGATTGTACTGGAGTCAGTAGCTTCCCACCAAACCCTTGCTCGGTTGTATACAAGTACGTAACACAAACGCAAAGATCACCCAACTGCCAATTTACCAAAGTTGCAAGCAGGTAGCGACGACAGTGTTATTACCTTGACCTAGTAGTAGTAGGCATGTAGGTGAGCGAAGTATGGTCAGGCAGATTCGAAATGGCCAATGAAGCCGCAATCGCGGTCGAAAAAGTCACGAGAGTGAAAAAAGAATGCAACGATTTGGAAGAGACTGCAGAGGAGCTCTTCTCTAGTGTCTGGATTGCAAATAGATCCGAACTTATAGCAACTATAACTTCAATCTCCAAGTCAAAAGCCAACAGTAGTATATCAACCTGCTGATTAAACTTCAGACATGGAGAATGGCGGTAACAGAATTGACAAGAAGCAATCGTTGCTAGTCAAGTTCAAGATCATTCTCTATGTGGATCAGATCTTGTCCTCAAGCAAGAGGGAGAGGGAAGACCTCAGATCAGAGCACAAAAAACGCACCAAAAAAGAAAGAAAAAGAGCGAAAGTGTCTTGCGCTCTCTGTGAACGATGAAGACGAGAGAAAAACGAGTGACAGTCCAGAGACTCAAGCTTAACTTTAGACAATTCTTTCGATGTGGATCAGATCTCGTCTCGTCCTTGAAGCAAAGAGAGACTCGAGAGTGCACAAATATCGAAAAAAAAAGAAAAAAAGAAGTATAATGCACTCTGATTTGTAAACAATAAAGGAAGAGAAAGGAAAAAAGAGAGAGAGAAGTTCCACTCCTACTGCTAAACCTAGTACCTAATCTTAATGCGGCACGATTGTTGGGAAGCCAAATAGTGGTCCCTCCTTCTCTCCCTCTTTCCTTCCCTCCGCCTCCTTCCCCCTCCCCCCAAAAGACAAACTATGCTAGCCTCCGATCGATCGCTGAGGCCTACCTGCAAAACACCTGCAAAACCCTAAATCTTAGGGGTAGGAAAAAGAACTGGAACCTTAAAATTTGAAAAACACTCGTTGGTGTAAGGTCATTGAATTTTATGGAACAAATGATCATCTGGTTCTAGGGTTGAACCTAGATCCGAGATAAGGGTGGGTCCTAAGTAAGGTTTAAGTCCCAATATTTAAATAGAGGTCAGGACTAGGGTTGTATAACTGAAATCAAAATCACCGATTATGACCCGAATTTTTGAAGAATTGCCCAAGATTGGTAAGTTCATCAGTCATAGTAGAGATTATCAATCACCTTGACAACTCCCACCGCTTAATGATAACTAGAGAATTTTGAGAAATGCTTGTGTTTCTTTATAAACTTAGGCTTTGAAAATGCCTAATGTTTCTCTACAGATGTGACACCCAAAAGCCATGAAGCTTGAAACTCATTTCAAGCTCAAAGACTATTTGAACATAAAAGTGTCATATAAATATGATCACACATTTAGTGAAGAACATGAATAAGAAGTGAAATCAAGGATGATTATGGTTGCACATAACATTCCATAGTTTTCACATTTAGCATTACACAATTTGTCAATTTGATGACGTACATCCATCTTTGTCATTTTGAGAATATTTTTTTAGTTAGCTTGCTTATTTTACAATGTTTATACTTAGCCACATATGATAATATTTAAATAGGTGGATTGAAACATCCCATATATGAACTTTGAAAACATTATCATAAATCAACATAGTTACAATTCTTAAAAATTGTCTGCATAATATACTTCTAAAACTAAGGAAACATTGGATCACAACTATTTAGTGTATATATTTAACTTAATTTTGTTGTTGTTGAGAGTTTGGTAGGAAAAAAAATAGAAAAGAAAAGAAAAAACTATTTGTTTTATTTTGGAATGTGAGATGCAAGGTGATTTGTTTAACCCTGAATCATAGATAGAAGTGACAACATGGGTGGAGGAGATTTAGCTTATGGTAATGGAAATTATGAGAAGCAAACCAAGTTAAGTTTGGTGCACAATTGAACACATAAAACAACATCAAGAACACCATAAACACAAGTCATTTTGTCTAACTCCAAGTCTGCTTTTGGATTTTACTTGTAATCCTAGGCACGAACTAAAATTGGATTTCTGGGAGTTTAAAAAGTTTTGCAAAGAAAAACTACATGCAAAAAAGGAAAAGAAAATGGCACATGTTAAGCCACATGAAAAAATGTCAATAGAAAGTTTACAAAAAATAGTAGGCATTCATGAATAAATTCATGTTTGTTAGACCTTGTTGAAACCTTGAAACTTTTTAATTATGATGTAAAAAATGTTGTAGGTTTTTGAAATATATATATATGTTTTGTTTTAATATTCGTGTTTTAGATTAGGAAAGGCTTCTGATTCTCTTGGTGCACAATTTCTAAAAGATAAGCAACAAACCCCATCATTGACATTAGGAGTTGTTAAGCCAAGTTCACATATTAAAAGATTTGTTGAAAGACCTATTAAAGAGCTTGGAATTGTAAGTGAACCAAGTGTGTTATTGTCACAACTACATAGATGACGAGAAGAATTTAGACCTCAACCTGATCCGAAACCTATGAAGTAATGTTAAAAGGTGATCATACTATAACAACATTTACTCATCTAGCTTAAGAAGAGGGATGCAACTCCAAATTATGCCAGAACCAATAACTTGCATGTATTATGGAATAGAAGCGTCATTGATACTTGTGATGGTTGATATTATAAATGTTGTTTTTCAATCCAAACATTTAAATAGGATAATTGCAGGGTTGGAAATGTTTAGTCCTTTTAAATATTTACACCAAAAAAATAAAGAAAATTTTATTACAAGTGTAATTCGACCATTGGGAGTTTTCTAATTCATGAAAAAAAATTGTGAAAATTAAATGATAGTTGGTCAAAAGGAATTAATTAGTTTGGTGTGTTTTTTTATTCTTTTAAAATAATATAAAATAAAAATCAACATGGTTATTCCAATTTTTAGGGGAAGTGAAGGTATAGACCCTAAAATATTTTAAAGGGAATATAAGAAAGTTTGTATTAGTACATGGTTTAGAATAACTATAAAATGGCATAATTTCTTTCCTAAATTTTCAAAGGGTATAACATCACATTGGTTTAAGCAATAGACAAAAACATTGAAGGAATCATGGAATGACATAATTAAGGCCCTAATGAATTTTTTTTTATGAAGAATGTTTATTAAAACTTAATACTTGAACTAAGTTAACTAAAGTAGGAGGTTTTAAAGTTAGTGAGGAGAGAACAGTGTCATTGCAAAATAAACTTTAAGGGTGTCTTAAGGCATAAGGTCATGAACGAACTGATCCAATTTTTGTTGGAATCAATGCATTGGTGCTAGAACATTTCACCATTGATTTGTTGTTAAAGCTACAACAACAAATGAAATATAAATAAGTGAAGACATTTGATGAAACAACGAAGGTGGCCAAAAAAAAAAAGGTGAGCATGAAGGAAAGTTCCATGATTAATTGTGCAATCCATGGTGAAAGTAGTTAAATTCTCGACTGAACTAGAGCTACAAAAACATCCAAAAATGAACTCCCGCATGTAATCAACTATGGAACAAATGATAAATTAAATGAACCAATTGAGCCTTCATCTACTATAGTTAAAGATTAGTAAGAACAAAAATGTGAAATGGGACTTATCAACAATTCAATGTTACACATGTTGGGAAAACATTGTCCAAACTTGCCAACCTTGCCTACTTTAGAAAATGTGAGTTCTTCTACTTGAAGGTTTTCTATACAAGAGAAAGGCAAAATTTAAGTACATTTAATCGAACTAATGAGTGAAGGGTGAGAAAGGTTTTGATAGGTTTGAAAAGGAACTTCAAAACTCTTGAGAATGTGATTGATGTCATGGCCCAAAATAAATGACTGGTGGAAGACACTACTCATTTTGACGCAAACGTTAAAAGGTTTAAGGAAATGGTGAAAGCCCCAAAAGAAAAGAAAAATAGTCAAAGGTAAAGGTTTTGATTCCAAGACTTTCTAATTTCTAGAAATTTTAGTCCTTATTCGGTGGTGAAAAATGTGGGATCATAGAAGGCAAACATCACCATTAGAGAATTAATGCCAATGGCGTTGTCAACTCAAAGGGAATTGAAAAAAAGGTTGTCAACACCTAAAGTGCCAAAGGTACCCACACCTTTGAATGCCATAGTAACTAAACGTGAGTGTGATCCAATCATTAATGTGTAATGTAATGGATCAGTATTACGCGAAGTGTTGGTGGAATGATGGGCAAAAATCAATGTGATGACAATTCCCGCAATGAGGTATTTAGGGTTGAAAATTGATAGATAGGCCTCAGTAACCCTAAAAATGACTAACAAATGAACTGTTAGGTTAGAAGGAGTAATTAGCAATGTTGTAATCACTATAATGAAGGTTTCCACGATTGTGGATTTCCATGTGGTTTTAAAGGAGGATGGGGCTTACCCAATGATATTAAGTAGGCCTTGGTTAACAAAGTCACACGTAAAGAACTATTGGGGTGAAAGATACATGATTGTTAAGATTCATCTTAATCAACAAAAAGTTCCATTTGCTAACTTTTTGAAAACTTTAGAGGAACGAATGAATATGATGATGAATAAAAAATAGACCAAAGCTCTAGTTCTAAAAGGATTTACACAGATGATTCTAATGAAAAGGAAGTAGGGTTATATGCTTTGGAAGTAATCCCCAAGGTTGGAGTTTTGTCTTAAACATATCAAAGGGTTTGAAGGGATAATGACCAATCAACTCCACATGTGTTGACAAAAGGAGAAATTATGGAACATGTGAACAAGATTCAACTAGGACCAGACCTTTGCCCTAAGGAAAGAAGGCAATATGAAGATTTACTGTGTAAGTATATCCATTTATTTGTTTTTAGTTACAAGGACCTTAAGGAACTCACCATGGAGTAAGAAAAAGTTGAATTATTACCAAATGCCAAACCAATCAAGAGTAAACAAGGGAGGTGGAATAAAAAATACACTACAATGGTGAAGAAAGAACTTGATAAGTTGTTGGAAGCAAGGTTCATTAGACCTATAAAACAAGTGAATGGGTTTCTCCTATGGTATTGGCATTAAAGAAAATTGACAAGTTAAAGGTATGTGTTAATTATAAAACTTTAAACAAAGTAACTAAGAAAGATTAATACCTTTTGCCATTTTCTGAAATTTTTTTTGAAGAGGTAGTAGAACATGAAATGTACACATTTGAAGATGGGTATAGGGGCAACCACTAAGTGAAAATTGCTTTGGAGGATCAATTGAATATCACATTCACCACACCATGGGGAATGTTTTGTTACATAATAATGCCCTTTAGTTTGTGTGATGCTTCAAGGACATTTCAACATTTGATGAACAAGGTCTTTGAACCATTCTTGGACCTTTTTCTATGAATTTTCATTGACAACTTTAGAGTTTATAGTGATAGAGATTCTCACCTTACCAAACTTGAGTTAATCTTTCAACATTTGGATGGTTCAAAAGTGACTTTGAGCCTTGAGAAAACCATAATTGGTTTTTCAAAAGGGAAAATGATTGGACACATTGTGTTAAAGAATGGGGTAGCCACAGATCTCAAAAAATTTGATAGGATTTCAAAGTTTTTTTTCCCCATCACAAAGAAAACCCTTCGAATTTTTTGGGGATGGTGGGTTATTATAAAAGGTTCATACACATGTTTGCGACAAAAACACGTCCTTTAACACGATTCTTACATGAAGATGCACTTACACCAATGGAGGATGAGGCATCAAAATGCATAGTAGTGACATACGAAATACGAGTATTTTTCGAAGGTGCTAAAAAAGAAGTATTTTCAAGTATTTTAAAAAAAACATTATAAAAATACAAAGGTTTGAAAATTGGCCTTTGTATAAAATATTTTAAAGTATTTTTTTAAAAGCCCAAAAATACGTAAAATAAGCGTATGTTTGAATTGAATTGAGAGTATGTCACTACTATGTCAAAATGTCCATTTGAACAATTCAAGTCAACTCTTCAAAATTACACCAATCTTTCGCACTTTAAATTAGAACAAACTATTTTTAATATATTGTGATGCATCTAGAGAAGTAGTGGGTAACACACTATCCCAATTGGACGAAAATTGGCATGACCATCCCATTCATTTTGCTAGCAAACAATTAATTTCAGCAAAAAAAAAGATATTGTGAGTAAATAGGAGGGTCTTAAACTTATTTTCTCTGTTAAAAAGTTTCACCATTACTTATTAGGTAAAAGGCCGAAATTGTGACAAATGACAAAACCTTAACCTACTTGGTCAACAAGTTAACATGGTAATGTTGATGGCCTTATAAGGGCATACGGAGGAGTGGGTGATGTTTTAAAAAATGATTAATATCCAATGGCAATAATAATGACCATTAATGGAAAAGAAATGCCTGAAGAATACCAAAAAATCATTCAATACTTGGATTGCATGAGGTTTCTAATTAGAGCCACAAAAGCAATGCAAACATGAATTACGCACAAAAGTCGAAATTATTTGATAATAGGCAACTACCTTTACTTCCAAAGAAAGGATGGTGTTTTATAATGAACCATAGGAAAGGGTGAAACTTCACATCTTTTGTATGAATTTCATGATGGGTTCTATGGAGATCACTTTCTAAGACAAATCAAAATAAAAAAGATTTGCAGGCAGGGTATTATTGGCCCACCCTTTTCAAAGATGCCATGATTATTGTAAGCGTTGTGATGTATTTCAGGCTTATGCACAAAGGTCTATTATGAATGGCCTTTTACATCCCATACCACCTTTGGGACCTTTTGAAAATGGGGAGGAATTGATTTAATGGGGCCATTGCTAGTGACTAGGAGAGAGCATCAATTCATTGTGGTTGCCATAGACTACTCACAAAGTTTATAAAAATATGTGCCTTGAAGTCCTCAATGAAACAAGAAATAACATGATTTTTGTATGAATGAATCTTTATTCAATTTGGGACACCATTCAAAATTATTTCTGATAATGGACCCCAGTTTTTGAGTGAGGTTATGAAAAACTTGTTAACACGCCTTGTAGTGAAATATAAGTTTACCACTATGTATAAGCCTAACACTAATGGCCTAGTAGAAAGGATTAATAAGACATTGTGTTCCATGTTGGCAAATGAGGCTAAAGTTCATGTGAACAGTTTTTTTTGGGATTTCAAGATCCACCATGTTGTGTGGGTTTATAACACAACATCCAAAACTACCATAGGGTATTCACCTTTTTGTTTAACCTATGGGATGGAAACATTTTTATCCATTGAGGTAGAAGTATTGATTTTACACACTACCACAACAATGAGATTTCTTTTGAATGAATCCCAACACCATCAATTGTTGCAACTTAATGAGTTGAAGAAAATATAATTAAGAGCCCACCAATCCATTGAAGTTATGCAAATTCATCAAAAGAAAGTTTTTGACAAGAAGGTGAAAAAAAAAAGTTCAAAGAAGGTGACCTTGTCATGATGTTTAATGTTCGGCACCATCACAAGGCTTATAAAAAATTATTGCTTAAATGGTTTGGACACTTTGTCATCAAGAATGATTTGTAGATAATGGATCTTATGAGCTTGAAAATGTTGATGGCTCACCATATTTAGATCGCATTAATCATGAAAAATTGAAAAAGGTTTTGGATATGTGATTCCCAAAATAGAATACATAATGAGTTAGGAGTGATGTTATGTGATATAGTTAGACTATTTACCTATGTAATTATTTAACATTTAAATTTGGTGATTTATTTGTTAATAAGATTTCATAATTTAATTATGATTTGGTCATAGTGCTTGATTTTCATATGATAATTTATGTGAAAGTCATGTGAAAAGTCTTTGGCACATTAAGGTACATTGATTTTCACATGATAATTTATGTGGAAAGTCATATGATAAGTCTTTGGCACATTAAGGTCCATTGACTTTTAAACGATAATTTATGTGAAATTTTTTTATCATTTTATTATGCATGTGAAATCACATGGGGAGTCATATGATGTGTAAACTTTAGGAAATTTCTTCAATTTTTTTTTAAATTAGTATATAAATAGATGTTTGAGACCTTTGGAAGCACCTTCATTTGATAGAAATAAGTTGTTATATGAATGTAAAGTTTCATAAAATAGAATTGTGAAAAGAATCGAAATTTTATTTTTAAAAGGTTTTGTAAGTTATGTGAAATCCATGATAGAAAAATGATGTGACACACCAATTATACATAGACAATAGGAAGTAAGAAAATATTTATGCAAACAATAACATAAATCTTCATAACTATTTAATAAACATATATAATTTCAATCTTAAACCCACCTGTGATTTATAGACACAAGTCAAAAACCTAGCCAACATTATGTTTGACATTAAAATTATATTTAACATACACTAAAAACAATTTGAAGGTTCATTAATGACCTGCCAAAATTTTTGCACTGTATCTAGAGGTAACCTTATAAAGCATATTTTTTCATTGAGGAGCGAGGAGGGCATTTTGTTCTTCATAAAGCCCCCCCTCCCTGTTTGGCTAGTTTTCTCCATTTTGGGGAGATCGTTTTGTTTTTCATAATGCCCCCCTCCTGTTTTGCCTGGGTTTCTCCACTGAGTCTCTGGCAGGTCAGGTCATTACATCAGGTAAAGCGTTTGGTTGAGGGCATTACCAAAATCAGGCTTGCACTCAGCTATCACCTGGTGCACCCTTATTTTGGCAATGCCCTCAACCCAGGGCTTTACCCTACACTTTATACTATTCAAGAGAAAAAAATTCACAACAGTGAAAGAGGAAGGATATTGTGCCTACTCCCAAGTCATAGCCTGTGTTTTGTTTTCCTAGCAAAATTTAGCCAAAAAAGAAAATTTAAAAATGCTGTTGATTTTCAATTGAAGGAATTCAAAACAAGAAAAGGAAATAGAAAAATGGCAAGATTCTTATACATGTTTCAGGTAGGTAGCCAAAAAATGTAGGATTTAAGAAACTTGCTTTGCACTTGCATACACACCAACCTATCTTGTTTATTGTAAAATTTGACTGAATCTTCCCATGGATGGGATGATGGCCACTTTGACCAAACAATAGGCACAATATCACAAAATTGAGACTGCCTATTTGTTTAAAGTGGGAGATAGTGTGGAATATCCGCCCTCTTGTGGACACAAGAAGCTGGTGCTCTACAAAATTTTAGACCTTTGCCCCCACACATCCCTAGTGACGTTGCAAATGGGATGTGGGTGCTGTTTCTAATTGCTAAGAATCAAACTAATTTTGTTTTTTTGTTTTTGGGTTTGTTAGCTTGTTTGTCTCTTCTCCTTTGCCTCCTCCATTGCGCCATTGACGTAAATGGAAGGGGAGGAGAAGGGTGAGAAGAAGGGGAAGAGAAAGTTAACCTTCTCCAAAATTGCTCCATTCTTGGGCTCTGAAAAAAATGTGATCAACAATTTTGGTTTTATTTGAAGGAAAGTTGTTCCAGCAATGGGTGTGAAATGCCGTAAGTCGTCGTCGTCGTCGTTATTGTTGTCTTGTACGCGTCGTCGTCTTGTTCGTTTTCGTGGTTTGCTTCTTTTGGTTTTGGTTTTGGCTTTGGATTTTGTTTTTGTGAAGAGCACGAGTTATACTAGTGGTGATGCAATTAAGCAGTCATATGCTTGCGATCCGAAAGGGGATACGGCAATTTCGGCTTTGCCGTTCTGTGATCGGTCGTTGACGGATGAGGAGCGCGTTGAGGATTTGATATCTAGGTTAACTGTGCGAGAGAAGATCACGCAGCTAGTGAATACGGCGGCCAATGTGTCCAGGCTTGGAATACCGGCTTACGAGTGGTGGGGCGAGGGTTTGCATGGTGTTGCCATCAGTCCGTCTGTGAATTTCGGAGGGGAAGTACCGGCTGCCACCAGCTTCCCGCAGCCAATTCTGACGGCGGGATCTTTCAACACTGCGCTCTGGAACAGCATCGGTCAGGCAAGAATCCTTCATCTTCTTCCCAGTTGTTTTCTCTTCATACGTATCATCTCGCTCCAACATCTGTTTGTGTTCTCCAATTCATCTTGCTATCACCTTTTTGCATTTTCTTCTTTGCCGTCTTCTTCGATGCAGCATTCTTTTGCATCTTTTAGCAAATCTTAGAGGAACTCCAACAGTGCTCAGTATGCAACCCGACAATTCAAAATTGGATGAAGAAAAGTCAAAACATGCTGGTTTGGCTTGGCAAATTGGTCTTGGCCCAGCATTTTTAACCTGCCAGAGAAGACTGTAATAAATATGATATGATTGCCGCTCCCTGTTTCTGATTGGCCAATCATAATGTTTGGTCCAAGTGGTTTGCTATTAGTAGTCTCCCAACTATTTGCAGTCCCAGTTTTAGTTTTGTTGGTGGGCTCAGAAAACGAAGTAACTATACTTGGATGTGAGATATATTTTTGCAAGGTCACATATTGAGCACTGCTAGAGATGCTCTTATGCTTGATTTTTGAATGTGCTCTCTCTGTGCATTTGCATTTCTGGTATCAGTAAGGTGGCCAAGAAAGTTCCCTCTTACTTCCATTTTCCTGTTTCTTTTCCTTCCTTGCTCTGTCTTGCAGGTAGTATCAACAGAAGGGCGAGCAATATACAATCAAGGAAGGTCAGGATTGACCTATTGGTCACCAAACATAAACATAGTCAGGGATCCTCGATGGGGAAGGACACAAGAAACACCAGGGGAGGATCCAAAGCTCACCAGTACATATGCGGTCTACTTTGTCAAAGGTCTGCAAGAGGGACATTATGATGGTTCCCAAACCCCTAATATTGGGGGCCCCAAACGGTTAAAGATTTCTGCATGCTGTAAGCATTTTACGGCTCATGATTTAGACAACTGGAAAGGCTATGACCGCAACCATTTTGATGCAAAGGTGAGTTCCATTCTAGTGGCTCCTCAGCAGACACTTTCCCTAATCAACAGCAGTTTGCTCCTTGAGCTATGATTTGTTTAAAACCCAGTACACATGCCTCCAATTTGTGTGTTTCTGTGGCTGATTTTCCTTCTGAGTCTTCTGCCTTCTTGAATGTATGGCCAAATGTACACCATTCGTTGTGCTCTATGGACATCTCATGTCCACATAATTATCTACGTGAGATATGAAATGCAATGCCAGTGCACAATATAAGCTCCTTCAGGTAGTGTGCAATTTATGAAGTCAAGAAGGTGAAGTACAAATTGCATGTGTCTGGTTTGGTTTCCATGGCACAGTTCTAGAGCTTGAAATAATCCTGTAAGGGAACTGTTTTGGGAGTGGATTCCTTTTGATGAGGAAGCAGAATGGTCTGGATGCCTCTATTGTGCTTCCAGCTAATGGACTATATCTGGAACTGATCTCAATTTTTATGTGGTCAGGTGACACTGCAAGATTTGGAGGACACATATAACCCACCTTTCAAAAGCTGTGTGATACAGGGGCAGTCCAGTAGCCTCATGTGTTCCTACAATCGTCTCAATGGAATTCCTATGTGCACTCACTATGAGCTCCTCACTCTCACTGTCCGCAATAGTTGGGGCTTTAATGGGTATGCCATCACCTCAAATTGTTTGTGGTTTAGGTCTTATGGTTTGGAATTTAGGGTTTAAGGCGAAGAGGTCAAGATGGATCACCTTTTATGGAATGTTGAGATGCAATTCGGTGTCAGGTTCTATGCATTACATTTTTTTCATAATGCAATTGCTTTGGTTCATGGAGATGGGTATTTGGGTGTAGGTACATAATGTCAGATTGTGACGCAGTGGCACTGATTCATGATTTCATCTATTATGCACCTACTCCAGAGGATGCAGTCTCTTATGTTATGTTGGCAGGTACTCATGGTTTTGGTTAAATTTGACACTTTGATTCTGTAGTTGGGTTCTGGTGTATGTGTGATATTTGATCACTTTGAATTTGGACTCGAGAAGATAGGTAACACATACTTAAAGACAGTCACCATCAAACCAAACTGATTCTTGAGATGAATATTTCAGGTATGGACCTTAATTGTGGAACAACAGTTTTACATCATGCACAGGCTGCACTAGACAAGGGATTAATTTGGGAGGAACTTATAAACATGCATCTGCGCAACCTGTTTGCTGTGCGGATGCGATTGGGGATGTTTGATGGAGACCCTGGCACGCTTCCATTTGGCTCACTGGGACCATCAGATGTTTGCACCGCTGATCACCAAAATCTCGCTCTTGAAGCAGCTCGACAAAGCATTGTTCTTTTGAAAAATGACAGAAGTACACTTCCATGGAAGAAAATAAAAAGGCTCAAGCTGGCTGTCATTGGTCCTCATGGGAACTCAACTCAGGAGATGCTTGGTAATTATGAAGGTATTATTGGGCTCTACTACTGCTTCCCCAAAGTTGGGATCTTGACAACTTAGAGTAATTTGTGTAGCTGGTATAACTGCAACTATTAGTGATTTTTGCCCTCCCAAGGCACATGAAGGTAGGAATGGTAAAGCATATTGTGCTCAAATAGTGGATTTTGAAATGTCACATGTCCTGTACCTTTGGTTGATTAGTTTATTATTTCAAATTCTATTTCTTCCAAGTTTTTGCCACAGCTTAGTCTTTTGGTGTGTGTGAACAATGATGATGGTGGACTCATGTAGATGACAATCATAAAGACATCTGCTCATTACTATCATTCTTTGGAATCTGCAGGCATTCCCTGTAAATTTATCAGTCCCTTGGATGGAATAACAGCACTTTTTGGGGTTGATGGGGAGAATGTAATTTATGCACCTGGATGTGCTGATGCATCTTGTGAAGATGGGAGCCTAATTCAATCAGCTGCAACTGCTGCTTCAGAAGCAGATGCAGTTGTCCTGTTTGTTGGATTAAGCCAGGCTCAAGAATCAGAAGGACAGGACCGTGAAAGTCTACTCCTTCCTGGCATGCAACAGGAACTAATTTCAACTGTGGTTGATGCTGTTAGTGGGCGGCCAATTGTGGTTGTGATATTGTCAGGTGGGCCTGTTGATGTCTCATTCATAAAAGAGGATGATCGAGTCGGAAGTATTTTATGGGCAGGTTATCCTGGACAGGCTGGTGGGCAAGCAATAGCAGAAGTGATCTTTGGTGATGTGAATCCAGGTAAATTAGTTTCTTCTGTGTCAAGCCCAAGGATGTGGTCTTGGATTGAGATTTGTTTGAAGGAAATTGCCATTATTGAAAGGAATGTTTGGATAGAGGGTTTTGATTGCTGTCATGTTGTTGCAGCGGGACGAATAGCTCTTTCATGGTACCATGAGAATTACACACAAATGGACATGTCAAACATGCAGATGCGCCCAGATCTGTCTCTTGGTTACCCAGGTCGGACTCACCGTTTTTTCACAGGATCACCAATTTGGGAATTTGGTTATGGGCTGAGCTATTCTCAGTTCTCACATGTGATTGTGGAAGCACCCTCTACCATAACTGCACCAACATTACATCAGCAGCTCTGTCATAAGGATGCATACAACTCATTGATGGCAATGGAATGCTTAACAGAAGATACAGGTCAGAGAATGAAGTTTTGTTACTGGCTTTGTATAGATCTTCAATTTTGGGGACAGTTACTTGATTCATGTTATGAAGATTAGCTGACAAGGAGTCAGGTAATCCTAATTTCAATGCCTATGAATATAAAATGCCAATTAAGTTGTCATTTTAGGTGAGGACAAAGGTCCAGATACCTTTGATTGGACCAAAAATATCTCCTCTAATTACTGAGCTAGACTTTTAGATTCTATCCAGTCCTGTGGTCAGAACTTATTTCACCCTTTCAAAATCACTATCTGCTGAACTCCTACTACTAGGAAACTAAATGTTGATTCTTTCAACAGATGCTTGTGAGGATTTAAATTTCAAACTGAAGGTGCTGGTGAAAAATGAAGGCCCAATGGATGGTGATCACTCTGTGCTGTTATATTCAAAGTCCCCATTATCTGGCTCCAATGGCATTCCATTGAAGCAGTTGTTGGGACTCCAAAGAATTCATTTGGATTCAGGCTCTGACAGGGAAGTCATCTTTCTGGTGCATTTTTGTACTGATTTGGGGACTGTGAAGGTGGATGGATTGCGGACTCTTGATATTGGGACCCATACCATCATAGCTGGGACAGCCCACCACCCTATTGTTGTCGTAAGTCACAATTTCCCTAGATAAGCTATTATATCTGGGTCTTTCTGTTCTGAGCTTTTCTGTAGAGATCAAATCTAATTTGGTAAGCAAGCCAGCAGTAAGAATTTGTTCCAGAGGGTCTGTGTGGAAAGTAGGGTTCAAAATCTGACTTGAAATTTGACTGTTTGCAGGAGACAGCACATTCTCACCTTGAGCAGTCATGATATCGCTCTTCATAATGTACAGAGTGGTAGCTGGTCAGCAATGGGTAATAGAAACAAAAATGCAAGTTTTTGATACAGTTCTGCAGCTGGGTCCATCACGGCAATTGATTGATGATGGCCATGCAGTTGGAAGTGGGCAGTCAAGAATTTGCATCGATGGAGTCATTGATGGATATCCAGTTGAACTTGTGCCCCAACCCTTTGGCCATCATTGTTGAGAGTGGAAGACAAGAAAGACAAAGGACACGAGGCAAGCATTCCTGGCCACATTTTGTTCTCAAATGATTTTGATGGAGAGAGAGAGAGAGAATACATGTTGGATTTGCATACCTGTTCACGTTGTGTTGTTGAATGATGTGTTTGATTAGCTATGTCTCTTGAGTGCAATCCAACATTGTGAGTGAGGTTTCCCATTGCTTCTGGAAAAGCATGACAGAGAATCAGTTGCATTGCAGTTTCAAGGAGGGACGGTTGAGAGAGAGCCATCAAAGGTGGTGGTGGAATTTTTGCTCTGGCTCTGTGGTTGAATATGTGAAGCTATGTTAGCAAATCTCAAAGAGGATTCTTGACCTTGACACCTACCTCTTTGTGAACGACTCGTACTTTCAAAGGTGGTGTGCAAGTAGTGCTTACAAAGTATTTGCAGGAAATTCCATCCAGGGCATGCTCATTCATGCACAGATGTGATTAATTGTGACTTTGTCCTAGTCTTATCCTTCATCACAGGCAGCGCATGCTTGTTGGCTCACAAACAAGAAAGGAAATTTTAAATGACTGCTTTGCTTTGTAATCTTGGGATCCACTGAAGCAGATGATATCTGAGACTTTGTTGGTGCACATGAGAGAAGCATGTTCCTAGCTGGTTTTGTCAGTAGATAGGTCCATGTGGTTGCTATGTCTGTATTGTGGATCTGTTGTTTATCTCACCATTTGATGAGATGAACCTATTGTGAACAATGGAGCTTTTGCAGAATCTGAGCCTATGCAACAACATTCTGATGTTTTATTTGTTGTGATGAGATGGAGGCTCACTATATGTTCTCTCTTTTCCTTCTGTTTTGCAGCATGCTACTATGCATTCTCTTTGTCAAGAATAGGCTATGCAAATGCAACTTAAAACACTGGAAGTTCACGTTTTGCAATTCCTTTGAAGAATTGAGTAATATGGGCTGTAAGCATGTTTAATAGGACCCCTAGAATGTGTGATTGTTGCTTAATTTCATATGCTTTTAAGCGGGAAGTTAAGTTAATATTGAAAATGTTGGATTTATTTATACAATGTCTTTTTAATATATTATGTACACATTTGGATAAGTAGGTGTAAGTCCTTAAATGACTAGCATGGTGTTAGGGGACACAACACTAGAGTTCCTAACACCAAATGTGAATGCACCTTTATTAAGGTGCGTTTGCACCCTACCTTGTCCTAGTAGTATGCTTATCCTTTGTTGTTGCTCAAACAACTTTTGAAAGTGGAGAGTTTGTTTCTTCCACTTCCAAGGTTTTCAGTCATGGATGGACAACATAAATGCATGTAGAAATGGTTGTAATAAATAGTTGCAAATTTTTGCAATGTGCAATTTACAAAAAAAATATGTATATGAGATATTTTATGAATATTCAAAATAGCTAGACTTGTAAATTTGAAGTTTTTTGGAGACTTTATTTTTTCAAAAAATTTAAAATTTTATGCCAATTCAATGTAGTCTTTGTTACCATCTATATAATATATTCTAACTAGGAGAATGATGACTCTTTGCACGTTTAGGTTGTTGTGAATCATTTGAATGTGTCTTCTCTTCACAAAATCAATTTGTACTTAAAATGTTTGGTCATGTAGAATTAAGGATTAGAAATTTTTTATATAATTAAATTTCAATTAAAAAAAATTAAATGAAAAAAAAATAAAGAAAGAAATATAGCTAGTTGGGAAACTCAAACAAGTTATATAACCTTCCATCCAGAAGTTGTTATTCATCCACGACTCCGCATTCACCAAGCAATAAACTCTTGCCCTTCATTTCCCTATGCATTCATTATCTGGATATGATGTTGAACATGAGTTTTCATCCAATATTTGAAACCATAGACCTTTTAAGGACACTGAAAACTTTAATTTTATTAAAATTCGGCACACAAGTTATAAATAACTTTTCAAAAGTTCGAGAAAATGAAAAATAATTTGATTTATGCCAAACTTGGCAGTGGAAACTTTGATTTTATTAAACTTTGGCACAAATTATAAATAATTTCTTAAAAGTTTGACAAAACAAAAATATATATATATTTTTTATTTATGCCAAAATGGTAAAGGTGATATGGTATTAACACCTTTCCAAATGCCAAGAAAGGTTACATGCACTAAAAGAATTCAAGCATGTGCAAGGCGGGTATTTGATCTTGTTAATACCCGCCAGTTCCGGGTAATTGAAACAATCAAGAATCAGAGGAGCCATTGACTCCAGGCAATTTGAAATTTTCAGAGTCAAAAGAATTTTGCAGGTTTTGGGTATTTCAAAAACTTCAAAGAACCGCCGGGTTTCATGAAAGAATTGTCAAAGACAGGCAGTTCTAGGCCAGGTATTTGATTTTTTTCAAAAACATTTGAGAACCATGGTTATATATCAAAACCTTGGTACTTGATTTCTTGAGAACCATGGTTATATATCAAAACCTTGGTACTTGATTTTTTGAGAACCATGGTAATATATCAAAACTCGGCATTTGATTTTTTGAGAACCAAGGTTATGTAAAATAAAGGGGGGGTTTTTTTAAAAACCGGTGGTTATGTATCAAAACCGGGTGCTTGATTTTTTGATAACCGCGGCTATGAATCTTTATACCCGGATTGATACCGGCGGGGGTTTCGGGTGCCAATTTCAAGTACCCGCCCCCACTCCGGTCTCGAATACGTGTGCAGTGGTGGCAGGGCAGCGCAGCGAGGAGGAGACGGAGAAGGCAAACGGTAATTTCTGGCGATGCGTTGTTTGAGAAGGAAAATTCAGTGCTCCCGACTTCGAGATTGCCGCTGGAGACTCGCGCTGAGGTGTTTTCTGCAGTTTTTTTGTGATCTCCAAAACCTTGCAGGAGTCCTATCCTCCTCCTCCTCCTCCTCCTCCTCCTCATGAGCGCTGCTGTCTGTGATCATGTCGAATCTCACTCGGTTCTTTTGTCAAACTCTGTGGCAAGTAGAGGAAAATCAGGTAGAGTACGTACTCGCAAATTTCTCAACTGTTCCATTCTTGGACTCGCAATTCTTGTGTGCTGCACCGATATTCCCTTGGCATTAGTATTGAACTAGAAGCTAGCGCAATTTTGCTGGCGGCTTGACATACCTGTCTATAGATCTGTAGATCTCTCGATCGCTCTCTCTCTCTCTCTCTCTCTCTCTCTCTCTCTCTCTCTCTCTCTCTCTCTCTCTCTCTCTCTCTCTCTCTCTCGATCTCTTTTTGTCTCTGTCTCTCGTAGGAAGGAAAGTAGCTTACCGTGGGATAGAAAAAACCGTCGAGGATCGAGAAGATTTGAAGACGCAGCTGCTGATGATCACCTTGTCGTTCAACGCGATCAGAACATAGACTCTCGCCTGCAGCAGGAACTGCTGGTCATAAAACTTCTCCAGCTATCTGCTATCGAACTGATTCAAGAGCTTGTCACTTTGTGCGTGCGTTAATGACTCGAGGCCTGCATGGCAATCAGCACTCTTGAACTAGATTCAACAAGGAGGAGACGTTGTTACCAGGAACAGCGTAATTGTGTGCAGTGCGCCTCTCTCTGCTGCATTGTACAAAGGTGCGATACGTAGGTAGCCTGCTGCAGAATCGGTTGGTTCCTCATGAATAGCTCGCTGCAGCTGCAACGGTACGTCGTCCAGAAGCGAATGGGATCGACCAAATGGCGGCAGGCAGTCTTCATGGTCGTCGGACTCCTGAGCGCAATGGGTCTGCTGCAGCTGGTGAATCCATCGCCGGAACTGCTGCACATGCAGAAGTTGTTATACGGTTGCGATTTCGAGCAAGATCCAAGTCTGCGAACAATGACGTTCTGTGACACATCCCTTCCTGACGAAGTTCGCGTGAGAGATTTAGTCTCGCGACTGACGATGGCAGAGAAGGTCAAACAGCTCGTCAACAACGCAGCGGCTGTTCCCAGACTTGGGATCCCCAGCTATACTTGGTGGCAAGAAGGTTTGCATGGCGTGGCGCATGTGTCTTTCGGAGGTCCTGTTCCGCAGGCCACCAGCTTCCCTCTGCCTATCTTGACGGCGGCTTCCTTCAACAGAACCCTGTGGAACCGGATCGGCCAGGTAACATCATGCAGCACTGCTCAAGCTCTCAGCTCTTGCATCATCTTTGAGACCGCGTATCATGAGAGGAATCAGGATCGTCATCTCGTGTGTTTGCAATAACAATGTGCAGGCTGTGTCAACGGAAGCACGGGCTTTCTTCAACGTCGGAAGAGGTGGATTGACATACTGGTCTCCGGTGATCAACATAGTGAGAGATCCTAGATGGGGGAGGGTACAAGAAACTGCTGGAGAAGATCCAGCTCTCACAAGCTCCTACGCAACGCACTTCATCAGAGGCATGCAAGAGGGAGATCTGCAGTCCACCAGCAGCAGCAGCTATGATGCGGCAGCGCGGTCGACTGCAACTTCTTCTTCTTCACCACCCATGAACCACCACCAGGTGCTTGTTGCGGACGGCGGTGCCGCGCCGGCAGGAGGTCCTAGGAGGATGAAGGTTTCAGCCTGTTGCAAGCATTTCACAGCCTACGATCTGGATAACTGGAAGGGCAGAGACCGGTTTCATTTGAATGCTAAGGTAATGTTCCATGATGATGCTTCTCCTCCACGCAGCAGCACTTGGTCGCTAATCATGTACTCGAAGAAACTCGCAGTTGTGGATCTTGATTGAGCTTTGTAGAGAAATGATGTATAATTCTCTAGCTTCTTCTTAAAAAACAAAGCTGCGAACTCAGGACATGATTCTAGATTTTTCTACAAGACATTGGGTACTCGATGGGAGTCGAACCCATGGGCAACAACTCGCTGGATCAGCTGCAGGATGTACCAGACATTGCTTTGCAGCTCAAGGAAATTCTTGGCTTGTTTGTTGGACGTTCTACGGCGGCGTTGAATGATGTTTGGGTTGCTTTGATATAAGCTGCTGCAGGTCACCATACAAGATCTGGAAGACACATACAATCCGCCTTTCAGGAGTTGCGTTCAAGACGGCAGATCCAGCAGCCTGATGTGCTCCTACAATCGAGTGAATGGGGTCCCGACGTGTGCTGATTACAACTTCCTCACAGAAACTGTTCGGAATACTTGGGGTCTAGATGGGTACGCGTACAACATGCATGATTCACTGATTGTCACATTTGCAGCTCAATCCCTTGTTGTGAATTTCCCTTGAGAGGTTCAAAGACCATTCAAAGAGCTGGTGGGTATGTTCGTTCCGTAACGTAGGTATAATATATATCGCATGGATCTACAGTGAACTTGCAAATGCTGCTTGTGACGAAACGTGATATGTGTGTGGGCGAGCTCGTTGGGCCTGCAGGTACATTGTTTCTGATTGTGATGCAGTGAAGGTCATGCACGAATCGATTGATTACGCTTTCACTGCTGAGGACGCTGTGGCTGACGCACTGAACGCAGGTTTGGATCTCAATTGTGGGTCGTACCTTTCAACCTACACTCAATCGGCAATCGGCGTGGGCAAAGTGAATTCGTCGCGCATAGACGCAGCGCTTTACAATCTGTTCTTGGTGCGCATGCGACTCGGGATGTTTGACGGACCGACAAATCAGACATATGGGTCATTGGGTCCAGGGGACGTTTGTTCTGATGCGCATCAGGAGCTTGCTGTGGAAGCTGCAAGGCAGGGTATTGTTCTTTTGAAGAATAGAAACCAAACCCTTCCCTTGTATCGCGGGGGACAGACGACGTTGGCCGTAATTGGTCCCAATGCAAATGCGTCGCACGTAATGCTTGGGAACTACGCAGGTATGCCATCTGTTTCAAGCTCCCCTCAGCTGGTGCTGTAAGAATGTGCGTGGATCTCCCGGATCAAAATGGGAATGTAGCTTCTTATCCCAGATGGTGTTGATTCCTAAACCCTAAACCCTAAATGCAGGCGTTCCTTGTAAGTACATCACGCCTCTCCAGGGACTGGTACTGTTAGGAATCGGAGACTACGACAAGGTTCATTATGCACCAGGATGTCTAGATACTGCTTGTGCAGATATTGATCACATTCCGCATGCCACAGAAGTGGCATCGAGAGCAGATGCTGTTGTTCTCGTAGTTGGGCTCACCCAGGAACAGGAAGCAGAATCTCACGACAGAAAGACCTTACTCCTACCTGGTCACCAACAGGATTTGATCTCAGCTGTTGCGGGGAGTGTCCTACCTGGTCGCCCTGTGGTTCTCGTGGTCATGTCTGGAGGACCTGTAGACATATCCTTTGCAAAGGCGGACAGCCGCATTCAAAGCATTCTCTGGGTGGGCTATCCTGGGCAGGCCGGAGGCCAAGCAATAACTGAGATCATCTTTGGCGACCATAATCCAGGTATGAAAGTATCTCTTATTATAGATTGCAGCAGCAATGTGGAGGATTTTATTGTCATGTCTGGAAACCTCCTGCATTAGGGTTTACAGCTTTGTGGAGAATTACATCAGTGTACATGTGTACCTTTTGAATGCAGAATGTTCGCAGCTTGTTAGCACGACCCATTTTGAGATTGCCAAGTGATTCTTATGATTTTGCATGGTGGATCTACATGTGCAGGAGGTAGGCTACCTGTTTCATGGTATCCAGAAAAGTACACACACATTGACATGGCAGATATGCGAATGCGGCCAGACAATTCTTCAGGTTACCCAGGCCGAACCTATCGGTTCCACACTGGACCAATGATCTATCCATTTGGGTATGGCTTAAGCTACACGACCTTTGCACACCAATTTGCATCAGCGCCATCTGCTGTGACTGTACCCACATTGCAGGAGCAAATGTGTGGTTCTGATGGGGGCCCAAGTGGCAAGCTTCTGTGCTCTGAGAAGGACAGAGGTATGGATTCACTCAAGTTCCATCTTTGTCATTTGGGACCAATTGCCGTTTCAGTGAAGACTGGAGCACTCTGGCATGGTCCCCAATTTGCCACCACAATGTTCATAAGATTTTACCTCTGTTCTTAAGGGTTATGGGGGCAGAAATGTCCAAACCTGATTGCCCATATTCGATGTGATATTTTATGTTGATCTTGGAATAGGAACATACTGGTTGTGGAGATTCTGCATAGGAACAGGTCCTTGTAAAACCTAAAAGTCATCATTGTGGGAAAAGTTCAGAAACAAAAAGCATACAGTGCTGTGAGCAGGAAAAATCTGCACTTATTCTCCTGAATTCCATGGCTAGAAATCAGGCATGATAAGGCTAAAGCTTGGGTGGGAATGGTTGCTACTTTCTCTTGGAGGACAGGAACCTGTAAGAACTCCATGTTTACAGTCAGCGTTATAGTGCAAAACTTGGGCGACAGGGGTGGGAATCACCAAGTGCTTCTATTCTCATCGCCTCCTCGAGCAGGAGTCAATGGTGCTCCATTAAAGCAGCTGCTGGATTTCCAAAGTGTGTACCTGAGTCCAGGGGCACAGCGTGAACTGGTCTTCAGCATTGATCCTTGCAGACATCTCAGTAGAGTGAAGGAGGATGGCAGTCACTTGCTGGATGCAGGTGCACACATCTTCAGAGTTGGAGCCATCAAACACTCAGTGGTCTTTCTGTGAGTGCTGATTATTCTACAGCAACCAGTACTATTATTGTGCCTATTTTAATGCCTAGAATAGTGAGCATTGTCCACACATTCTTTAAAAATTCCCTTGAATCATTAGGACTCTAAGTCTCTCATCAAGGAGACAAGGACTAATTTTACAGTGAGCAACTGACTGAGCAGTGCAAAATATTCATTTGGCAACAGCAAGAGATTCAAACAATTTTCTCATCCATTGTTTGCAGCAGTGGTGAGAAAGAAAAATTTACATTCCAATTAGGATTCTCCTTCATACACGTGAGGATTCTCATCTGGAAGGTTGTCAAATCATGCTTCCATTCAAAATACCTGCATTGTAGCCTCATTTGTGCGAAGGATTCATTACTGGTGTCCAGAATTGCCCTGGGACTTCTTTTGTATATATAAACCTTCTGTACACCTGTACCAAGAACTTGATGGCCATTAAAGCGAAATTCCAACTTCATCACAGTTTCAAAGATGAGCCCAAGTTGATCTTCTCTCCTTGTTTGTGGCCATTGTGTGTGCAACAAGAGTTTCCTCTCCTCTTGATAAGTTTCTGCTGTCCCTGACATCTTCACCTGTTCATGTGACAGTGTAGAACGAAAATGGACCTGTTAGTGAGGGCAACTGAAAGCCTTTGGGACTCATCTTTACTTGGCATTTCCAATGCTTCACACAGTTGAGATCAGACTGCTCTGATCTCAAATCAGTTTCTTCACTGCTCAATTTCTCACCTGTAGTGTCAGTAAAAGATGAGTCCCAAGCTTCTCAAACTCCAGATTGTAACTTCCCTTTGCACCTTGCCCCTTTATCTGTGTTCAAACCCTCAGAGATGTTCTGTCTCCCAAGTGAAGATTGGGTGACCAAGCAGTTTCTCCAAGCTCAGATGTTTACATGTCACAATTCTAGTCTGACTTCAGTGCACTGCAGGAGAGCTAATATTCTTGGACAGGCAAGCACCAGTTCCTTGGAGTTCATTGACATTGGAAATCAGTTAAGGCAACTGCAAGCTCGAGAATTTATTTTTCTTCCTCTTCACAATTCAGAAATCATGTGGTGTCAAGGCCTGAGGCATAAACCACCAGGTGCACACAGCTCACACATCCAAAATGGATAACAAGCAAGCTGTTTGTAGAAATCATTTTTCCATTTCAATGTACAGATCTGAGGCTTTCCTGTTTAGGCCTGCCATTCTTTGAATTTCACTCTCAGGTCTGTCCTCCAGATCCACAACAATGTCTGGAGACAAAAGGCTTTCACTTTCCAAATGTGCATAAGAGCTGGATGGATATAGCAAGCTCATGTTTGGAAAAAGAATATTTCAGACTTCGGCAGCAAATGTAGGATTGAACATAAACATGGCCTTCACATCTAAAGTGTTCGTACTGCTGCAGGGTCTACAGGGCGGAAAGCTCCAAGTTCCTTGAGAAACATCCAACAGCATGACAGAGTTAGATCCTGACTTTGAGACAAAAATGAGGTCTCCTTGACCAGCACAGATTAACGGTGTATTTCTTGGATCTGGTCCATCTCTGTGGAAGAAGCATTCAATCACAGCACCCTGCAGGTGCATGTTCTCAATCTTTCTCCACTTTGTTCTGCTTTTGTTGAGTTCCATAATCTCCAGGCTCCCAGAATTGGCAATGGTACCCACAATCAGAATGTGCCCATACCTCTCCACAAGAGTTGGGCTGCGAAAAATGGGAGGCAAGATGGGAAGAACATTCTTCCACACCTTATGCAATTCATCATATGCTTGCACTTGGTTTGTGCAACATTCCACGTAATGAAAGCTTCCATCCCAGAAGGTACACTGCTTTTGAACACCATAGACCTCATGGGGCAAATCCCCACCAAGCTTCCATGCTTGAGTTGATGAATCATACAAATATGTTCTCATGAGCCCTTCTTCTCCAAACATCAGAAGATGCCCAGCCAAAATCAGCTTATAAGATCTTGAGCTTCTATCCACATGCATTCCGCAAACTGATGGGGGCTTCGAACGTCTGTTTTGGGGGAAAGGTGGAAGCTGTCTCCATGTGTTGGCTAAAGGGTTCAAAACTATAAATTTCACATCTTTCTCAGGAGTTGTGAATCCTATCATGAAGCAAAGCAACCCCCCATCTGCTGCAATCAGGTCTATGTCACCCCACGGTTTCCAAAGATGAAGCTGAGGCAAGCTTGGCCTCAAGTTGCAGAGAGGAAGATGATACCACTTGCTCAAACTTGGACTGTAAGTTGCAAGCGTAGCACTACTTTGCTTAACAAATGGAAACACCAGGTAAGGTCTCTCCTTGACCTTACTAGGATTTACTACCCTTGCTCTGCTGCAAATCAAGGAGTTCCATTTCTTGCACACACATCTCATCAAACAAATCACAGGAACTGGTAGGTTCTCCAGCAAGATATCTTCCAGCACTTGATTCCATACTGTTTCACTAATGTTCATGGCTTTTGCAACTCTTCAGATCTCTGGCTTGTGGTTACATTGATGTCTTCAGAAATTTGGATACTAGGAAAGGTACAACTCCTAACACTTATTTCTCATAGACAATAAGCATTTTGACGTTGTAAATCTCAACTATTTGCTCACAAATATGGAGTTCAAGATTTCAGATGGTGAAGCAAAATGTATCACAATGTGATGAAGCAAATTTGTGGATTTCTCTCTCTCTCTCTTTGTCTCTGTGCAAGTCTCATTCTTTTTGTAACCTGCCACATGACATTCAATTCATTATGAAGTTTGTCATAGATTTTGGATATCTCTAGTACTGCAACCTTATCATGTGCAAGTTGTTACTACCCACATCATGGATTTCCCATTTGTCCATCATAAAGTTCTGAATTCCTTTTTCTTTGATGTTTCGTCAATGACGAACTTGAATTACAAATTGCCAAGCAGACATGGGTTGCAATTGGCCTTCTTCCTACACTATGTCAGGTTTGATCTCTTCTTCCATTTGTAATTTTGTAATTGTTCTTGAAATTCTGAAATCATTTTTGTTCTCATGTTTTGCAATCCAATGTTTTGATCCTAAAAGCATAAAATTCCAATATCCAAGCAGATGTGGGGTGTCTTGATATTCTTACATTTTGTAAAGTTTCAAGCTCTTCCCATCTATGAGATCTTGAAGGTTTGTTTTTCTGGATGCTGCCTGTTAATTCACTCAACCCCTTCCCAAATTGAAAACTTAGGGTTACTTCTTCCTTGTCAAATGTGGTCATTTTTCTTAACCCCTAGAATGGAAGCAATGCCTTTCACTTGACCCAGGACCTTCCCCGGGTTTGACCCCTCTAGGCACACCACATGATTGAATCAGAGCAACACTCCTATGTCACCCTTCCCTGGGTTAGAACCATAGGTATCCACATCATTTTATGATTTTTCACAACCAATTGTAAGCCAGATAATAACTAGGCTAAGTTTCTTAGGTAACATTGAGCATGGCCTGGTAGTGATGAATTGAATCTGCAACCCTTTGCAAGAAGGCAAACCATGAGTCCCAACAACTTGGACTATTGGCTTGATGTTTCTCTTTGGCAAGTTTGAAAAGCAAGAGGGGTAGTTCCATTTTGGAAACAAGCCTATGTTGTCTTCCCACAACTAAACCTAATTTAAGCGAACCAAAAGGCTTAATCCTGTATGGCCATTAGCCAACATACTTTTAGATTAATCCAATTAGGACAAGGTCAAATTTTCTCATCCTTTGATCATGAAGTTCATTGGTGATTTTTCCAGATTATATTGATGTATTGAACAACTCCTAATTGTGTAGGAAAACTTTACATAAATTTTTAGGCAACTAAGTCATTTAGTGCTATCATTTTGCTTGCTTGTCAACTATGAGCTGACAGATTCAGTTAGTGTTAATTAGCTTCTAAACCCTATTTCCATTCAGATTGTTAAGGAAAATAGTTGTCAAAGGGAGTTCATAAAATTGAAATCTGTTGTCCAATCTGTTGTTATGTGCTAGGGATGTCCAACAAACATTTGGGTTAGTCTTGAAAGTAGCCTTCAATATATGCATTCATTGACATTTCAACTACTTCAGATCATTCCGATATACAATCAGCATACCTCTGCCATAGCCTCTAAGCTTTTGCGGGGTTGCAAACTTCCAGGGAGCATTAATTGCCCCTCTTGTTTGCAACCGATAAGCTTGGTAATGCTTCACCATCTGAATGATCTCAATGCAATTTGATATTGTGGTGGTATTGTCTGCTTGCATAATTGTTTCTGTTTTTGTTGGCTGTGAAAGGAATCCTTGTACTGTATTTGAAAGATTTTAATGAATCTCCCCTTTTGTCTTCTTGAGGGGTAATGGACACAGTATTATGGTTCCTCTAGGACCAGGCAATCTGCTACGGGTGACTGGCAACTTGAAAAGTGTTGAAGATTTCTACTAGTCGAAAAGGGTGTCTTTTAGGATATGCTGTGGAGCATGTATATGTTGGTTGCCACAATTGAAATATGCAATAAGAACCAAGTGAAGAAAAATGAGTGCATGGTTGCAATATGTGATGCAATAATTTATATTTGTTTTGCTTTTCATTTCTGCTAATTTGTGGCTGTGAAGAACGGTGAAAAAAATTCTAGCTGTCTGCATCTTTCAGAACTTTTTAATGAAATGGTTTGCTCTTTGTGGATCCCAGGGACCTTCACAGCCATATCAATGCACTATCTGAGAAGCCTCTGTGATCCAATAAATCCCCTTCTCAGTTTGTATAATTTTCAAGGCTCACTTGTGCAGCAGAGCCTACATAATGCAAGTGGGAAATTGGCTTGACAACTCTCAGCCATAATACCAATCCTAGTAACAGGCAAATCAAGAGTGCTGAAACCCATGGGGATTGATTTGGAGATATATGAAGCTGGTTGGATTTACCTGAGGTATGATTGATCGTGTACCTGTTTGTTCTTCAGAACTGTGATGTATAATGCTAGAGCCCACTGTGTATCGGCTGATGCATGGTGCACACATTTGATGCAATGTCCAATTTTTTTGCAGATATTTTGTATCATGGGTTTAGTTTAGGGCTTGAAATTTGGAGCAAGTAATGTAAACTAATGTGATTGGGAGCTTCCACAGACAACAAAAAACAGCATTGGAATATTGCAGTAGCAAATATGTGGAGTATTCTTGTCAGCTCATCATTACCTACACCCACTTTCGGGAGCCGATGAAGTTGGTTGGTTGTTAGAACTCAATGGCAGCTTGTCAATGCTACTCTAAGTGAAGGTGATGATGTGCTCTGATACTTTGTGAGTGACTCTCATAAGTTTGCAGCTGCACTCATTGTTGTCAGTTTACCTTTCAAATTGTTGTTGTGGAGATTTCTCTGCAATCTCAATTCTCATCGATATATAGTATGTCAGCTTTCAAGCTGAGGATGCGTAACTGTATATTATGCTAAAACTTTGTGTTCAAAAGTAGAACCATTGACCACCCTCAAAGGAACGTTATAAAGTTCACATAATTGGTACTGGCACAAAAGAGGGAAAAACAATATCTATGGCTATGGGTGGCAATTTTGTCCCCATGTGCAACTTTTCTTCAAACACAAGTTCAAACAAATAGGCAATATTTGAGGTAACATCTGTGTATGGTGAAAGGAATCCTAGTGAAGCAATGCTTGTGCAATTGATTAGTCTGTACAAAGGCATATGGACAAATAATGGCTTTACCCAATTCTAAGTGAGAGGAATACATTTTTGGTTTATTCAACTTTTCCATAAATTATCAATCAAAAGCGTGGTCTTCTAGTTTGAAACCCTTCATATTGCGCTATATGTTCCTTTGACATGTTGCAACCAAATTAACTTTCATTAAACCAACTTTTTGGAATTAGTTTTATTCTATTTGTGTTGAGTCATCTGTGCAATTTAGTATTGGCCCGATCAAAGCAAATAGCTTTTGTAAAACATGATCACACAAATGTCAAGACTTGCTGGTATAAATTTGGTCTTGTTTGGAATTGAATTATCACTTGCAAATAAGCAAATTTTGGAAGCAGAAAAGTGATAAAAGGTTCAGCTATATTGGCAAGTATCAATGTTCATTTTGATATTCAAGGAATTGAATATCCTCTCTATATTGAGTGGTTGATTAGGATTGAATTTATGTTCTTGGCGTATTTGGAAAGCTCTCAACGAGGTGTGCATGCGCTTGGTTCCATGACATTTGGACTTGCAGTGCAAAAGTTCTTGAATATTGATTTCTTCACTGAAAAATACATTAAATCGTAGCTGAAAATTTTGAAGGAATTGGAATGTGCCTTTGGTGTTCTTGGAAAGATCTTGATGAGCAGGATTTTATGAAATTTATTTGGTAAGATTTGGATTCAAAATGTGGGAGATATTGAATTTTAAGTGATTTCTGCCGCTGAAAATTCAAATAAATTCCAAATAACCAGGTTTTGGAAGGAAAAATCAGTTGAGGACGTGGTAACACTTGGGCCAATGGCACAGGCCACACTCGTATGATTGATGTGTTCCAAGGAAGACACATTTGACAAGGACTTTGGCAAGCTTAGAATGAAAACTTTCATGTTCATGTACCTACAACATTCAACACAACATACTCAAAAGGTACCTTGATATCACACAATTCAATCTAAAGGCCTTACCATCGAATGATGTAAATTTTGGTGTCATGCAAGGAAAAATGTGAACTCCTCACCATGAAACTTTCATCTACATAATACCATAACCATCCTTCATGAAAATCTTAAAGCTTTAATTCGTTGTTGGGTCATGAGTTACAACCTATTCATTAATGGCCTACTAATTAACACAAGCTACCACTTTGGGCTCTCATTTGCCCAATGATTCTATAACCTTTTGTTACTTGGATGAAAATTTCATAACCACTCTTTACATGGATGAAAATAAGGCATTTCAATTTTCATGAAATATGGTTATGTTTTGCATGCTTTTGAACATGACCTACTTTCCATAATGCACATGACTAAATCATGTTTTTTTTGGAAATGGTTATGATTTATGATTAGATTGTGAAATAAACATGTTTGGGGTTTGACATGCCCATTATTAAATAAAAGTCAATAATCAAACATTTTTTCATAATTTTTCATTCCTTGTGTTTTTATAATGATCTTCATGGCTATGGGTGCATCAAGTGGAGGTTTACAATACCTCTTTGAACTTTCAAAACAATTGAACAACAAAGAAGGAAAAAAAAAAGAGTATGAGTATGTCCATAGAGCAAAATGCTTGAAAAAAATGCATTAGACCCTCTTACTTTCAAATTCCATATTTTTTCATTTCTTGTCCATTTTGATAGGGGTGTGTCAAGAGTTCTCCCTCTTTGAACTGTAGAAGCAACTGAACTATGTTCAAAAATCTTAAGCTCCAAATATTTTCCTTGCCAAATTAAACATCTATCACGCCAAACCAAGTACTACTTCCAAACCCCCTACCTTCCCCACTTTTTATCCATTTTGAGCATTCTTCACGGTGATGGGTGTGCCAAGTGGAAGTTCACAATTCATCTTTGAACTTGAAGAGCAATTTAACTATGTTCAAGGATTTTAATCTCTCTAAAATTTTAAGTGTTTGGATATCAACCTATCTATCCTAGCTCTCTTAATATGATCCTAACAAAATAGGCATACCAATTTGTTGAATAAAAAATACAGGTTTGTTGTCATTAAAATCTACATATATTAGTTTTGGCTTTCAAATAAAGCCTCGTGCTTCTTCACTACCTTTCCATTTGAACAAGTAGTTCATCACTTGATGACTCTATCTTTTATGGCATGGCAGATTTCAAACTAAAAACTTCCCTTATTGGATCTGGATCTAGAACCTTTCATTAGAAGCATGCATTTTAATGAAATATGCCCATTCATCATATGCACACATAATAATCAAAATGCCACTTGCACATCAGGTCAAGTTCAAGCCACAATTTTATCCCCAAATCCTACACCATTGCACATTCTATTTCCTATGGGCAAAGCCAATAAAACCTTCACAAATTCATGACAAAGACAATATATGCATAACAAAACTCACAAATTGGACATGTGAAAACTGTAGCATTGTCAAAATGATTCCATGCCTTTTAACTCTCACCCAAACCATAGAGACCCCCATTTTGTCAAATCGAGTTAATAAGATCAACAAGGGACAACTACTTTCCCCTAATTCAATTGAAAATTTTAAAATATTTAAGTAACCAGTTTTTATATCCTATATAATTGAAGAACTTTTACAAGTGTTTTCATAAGTGGGACAAGCATATCCATATATTCTTAGCTTTATATGTGGTCTTGTGAATGTCAATTTAAATGCAAATTGATGGTTCATAAAAGCTCTTGAAAAGTGAATCAACAATCAAAAACCAATCATGGAATGGACCCATTCCACAGTATAGAAAACCCATTGAGAATCCATATTTTACTACTTCCCAATTGGAAGTGTAGGGTACCCTACCAAAAATCGCCAACTAAAAGAGCAAAGAGGGGCCAAGTCACAACTTAAAAGCTGGATTTGGGCCCACTTAGCACCAATTGTTATATGAAGATTTTTTGTTCACCATTTGGTTTGTTGTAGTTGTGTGGGTTAAACCCTTAATTGAGAAAGGGCACAAAAGTAGCCAACTAAAGGGGGCAAATAAAAGCTTCAAAAGTGGACTTGTGGTCACCCTCCTAATCTTTTTGGAGTGCAACATGTTTGGAGTCCATTGGTTCCTCTCCCTTTTCTCCCCCCCTCCCCAACCCCCATTGGATTAGAACACTGAATGCCCAAAAATATACCTAGTGGGCACACACATTGTTAAGGTTGTGTGAAGATCTGACTATTTAATAATTTTACACTTTCAAGTTTGGTATGCAAAATGCACAATTCTTAGCTTCAAGAAAATTTTTGGGCCAATTCTCTTGTTGGCCCTTTGGATACATAAACAAAGGCCAATTTTCAAGCTATTAAAAAGACACCCTACATACCCAGTTTAGTTTAGTTTAGTTATATGCATATCTAGTACTAGATAATCATAGCAATTGCAATAGGATGCCTCTCTACTCCCCCCAAGCATGACAAACATGACGAGTTGAACAAAGTACCTGTGACGTTCTCATGAAAACTTATGCAGAGCATCACCGAAATGGTGCAAAAAATATCTAATTCCAATTTATTTTATTTTTTTTGGAATAGGAACCAAAATGAAGACAATTCCAAGTTTTTTTAAAATTAATGTGTGGAATCGGAATCAAAACCGAGACAATTCCAATTCATTTCTCAGAATTGAAACTAAAGGCTTTTCATAAAAGTCAGAATTGGACAAAACTGGTTTAATACATGTTGTCTTGAAAGGTAAAGCTACATATCAAATTCTAATATATTTGATAGATAAATAAGTAAATAAATAAGCTTATTTGATAGATAAGCTTAACCTTATAAGGGTAGCAGGGCTTTTAGATCAGAAAGCTGGAATCATAGGCCCTGGGGCTGTTGACAATATCAACGAGCCTTTGGAGGATCTCTGGAATGAAGACCGTTCAAATCAAGCCCCCTCACACATCATAGCTGGTGCACCTCCATCGCTAGCTGATTTGTGTCAAATGACAGCTCTTTTATTTTAGGTCTTCTTTGTTATCGTTGATTGTCATTTTGTAATTTTGTAGCATGAGTCCTCTTTGCATAGGATCTTTACCTGATTTTTGTTAGGGTCTTTACTTGTTATTTTGTCGATTGTTTGCTTTTTTTTTCTCTTTAGGTTGTGTCTATTTATGTTCTCATTTGCCTTGTACTTTTGCTCAATGGGTTCAAGTGCAAAAACTTAGGAAAAGTTATTATCCATCTAACCCCATAGAGCAATGGGTTTTTTTTTTTGAATTGGTTACATGGCAAGGATAAATGTAATTTTTTTAGCAATTTGGGAATTCATTTGGTTGATCATAATTTGCAAAAGGAAATTTTTTTCAATAAGTTTTAGATTTACAAGCTTTAGTTTTTTATCACATCTTATGCAAACGAAGGGTTTTTTATTTTCAATTTGTGGTGACAAATCTATATGGGGGAATTGAACCATAACCCATAAAGGCCCTATCCAATGTAGCGTAAAACCTAACATGCAAAAAGAAAAACATTAATTTTGCATGTTCATCATGAAACACTAATCATAATTCCAAAAGGTGCAAAAGGGGATTGGTTGAAGGTTCACCTTATCCCAAAACCACGAATCATGAAAACAAAAGTAGCTTTGTTTGTCTTGATACCATCAAAACTCAAGTTGTAACAACCATTAAAAATAATCAGTTATATGTTGTATGCCCATTGCCAATTCCTACCACCCGTGGCCCGCAAGTCATACCCAAATTAATGTCATAGATTCAAAATAGTGAACCATTGAACAAGAGCTTCATAAAAAAAGTTGACAAACTTTTGTAATAAGGTTAAGGAACTCAACAACTCAAATCTTTGGTGGGCCAATAAAGAAGTTAAGCAAGTTGCAACAAGTAAACCAAACATCCACCTTTCCAAACATTTCAATATCCAACCAAATTACCAAAAAAAATAAGAAAATGTTTAAGCTCAAATAATCATGATATAAGATGCAAAGGAGAAAAATGTGAAACTTAGGCAACCTTCAAACTTCCTATCAAGTTCTATTATATTTCCAATTCGGAATTGTTGTTCCAAAAGGAAAGTCTTGCAAGGTGAAAAACTTATGGTTGAACATATGAATGACTAACTCCAAATGTGTAGTCAATTCGTTTCATAGTTTAATATTCTTGAAGGTGAACCTAGACAAGCAACATCCATCTTTCAATAAACCAATAACTTGTATGACAATAAATTCAACGAACTTGATGTAGGGCAGATTGGCCAGTGACTAAACACTTAAGCATTTAGGGTAGGCTAGACTGAAAAGGAAGGTTCCATTGTTTATGATGTCCAAACAAAACTTGAGCCCCTTTTCTTGGCTCATTTGACGCACTAACAACCATAAAAAACATATTAAATATGAGAAAGTTATAGCCCCCCAAAATAAAGGGGATCAAGAGCTCAAAAAAACAAACCACCAAACATTACAAAGGCCAATTCCCAAATACCCAAAAAATTCCTTGTATGTTGCTCTATTGTTATTAGAATTCCAAGATGATTTGTAAAACTTCAGGTGGTGCTCCTATAACATGTTAAATCATTCAAAATGAAGAAGAAATAAGAAAGTTATGAGGTTCGAAAGTAGGAGGGGTCAAAAGAAAATAAAAAAGAAAAAAATGGGTTTTGTAAGTTGGAAAGCTTTTTTTTTTCTTGTTATTTTTTCATTACTCCTTTTCCTTTGCACTTCAAAGATTATTTTTGGAGCTTGAAGTAGCACTCCCATATCATTTTAAATCATTCAAAATGAAGCACATATGATGAAGATATAAATAAGTGTTTGGTCATAAGTAGGCAATTGGTGATGGGTCGATCTACCCTACTCAAAGATTTTTCTATAAGAAGGGCATCTACATGCAGTGAAATGGGTTTACATAAAAAAAGATCTACAAATGTGGCCAAAACATGTTGTCCAACAAACTCAAGTGCCAAATGATTTTATTGTATATTCAAATTAATAATCTAATGGAAATTTATGCTTTCATGAGCATAATTGATCAAGGTGTGAAAAATAACAAACATATATTTTTTTTAAATGAATGAATGTCACAATACATCCAATATACATCCCCTTCACAAATCTGAACTATTGCAATAAAATCACACATAAACATGTCATGCAATTGTGCAAATTTGATCAAAAAATGCACTATTTCTAGTAGTGGCATAATAACATCCAAGCCCATAAATGTTTCAACATTAGTTAACAAACACAAGTTAGATTTGGCAAAATCTATTTTGGGTGCATCTAATATCATCTTCATGAAATGAATGTGATATTCAAACAACATATTTGACACGATGGATATTCATTTAGTTTTCAAGTTCCACAAGATTTTATTGCCTTTTGTTTCCATGATTTTCTACCAATTTGGCAAATTCCAAATATCTCTTGGGGCTATGGTTGAAATAAACATAGATACATTGCAAAAAAATCTCAATTCAAAAAACCAAAAGTAGGATTGAGAAGGTTTATACTCCCAAGTTTGTCCAATGAATCATACAATGCACACTAATGACAAAGGGAACATATCAACATTGGATCTAAATTGTAATTCTAAATTTAAGGCCTTGGAAAGTGTTGACCCCATTAGCACTAAGACAAATTAGCCTTGAAATAAGTTCCTATTCCTTCAAACCCCCATGTGTCATTGATGAATTCATGATCAACAAAGTTAAATTATTAGCTTTAAATCTAAAATGCACTTGTTGGACATTCAACAACAAAGGTATTTGACAACAATCTTGCATAACATAACTATACACACTTGCTCAACTTGCATGATCCATGGATGTGACTTTATCAAAAATAAAAAATACCAAACATGGCATTCTAAACAACAACTTTAGTTTTTTTTTCATTTCATGACTATGTGTGTTTACTAGTTTTGAACTAGCCCCATCAAACCAATGTTTTTTGGGGATATATCAAAAAAAATTATACTTAAACAAAGGTTGAAAATCCTCATAATCTATCATTAGATTGCCTTTGCTCAAAGAATTGAAAAAAAAAACCAATTGAAGAATTGTTTACTTGTCTTCCATTGCTTGATTGAAACTAAATGTCATGGACAAAAATAACCACAAGAATAAAGGATAAAGGAAAGGTTTAAGTTTAACTTTCAAAAAAGGAACAAGACAAGATTATGTGAATAAAAAATAAGAACATGAAATGTGCAACACAAACAAGAAAATGAATTTTTATTATGCTAACATATGCAAACATGAACATGAAAAGAACATGACAAGGTTATGGTGTAAGATCATGCCTAAAATTACTATTAAATAAACTTAAGGAAATGAAAAGTCCTACTTCTATTTATACCTTTTTGGGGATTTGGTTCAAAGAAGTTTCCAAGGAAGCTTTTATGTGTGTATCCAATAAAGAAGTTTTTTGAAAACCTTTCTAACTCAAAATCAACTATGAATTGAATGAAACATAACTGAAAGTTAACCATGACTTAACTAGGAATTACTTAAGAGTTAATTGTGAATTAACTGTGAATTAATTATGAGTTCACTATGAATTAATTCAAATTTAACTAAAATTTAATTAAAACTTAACTAGAAGTTATGGATGAATTCCATCCATTAGAAGATGGTGTACAATGTTTACATCCATCACAATAAGTTGTTAGAAGACAATTGTTGTCAACAATTTAATATTAGCAACTTCATTTTTTACACGCCCACATTTGAATCCATAAACCATTTACCATCAAAAACTTTCCTTTTATTAACATTTTTTTGATGGAATCCCATTTAACCATTAAAACCTTTTCCTTTTTAAAAATTTAAAACAAACATGGTATTTGATTAAAATAACCAAGCCGATTTCATTGACAATAGGTTATGCCGATGGCGTCTTCAAAACTCAAACATCTTGAAACTTCTCATTTACATTAATATCAAAAGTTTTATTTTGTTTTTTGGGATTAGAAACACACACATCCTTAAGAATAATAATGTTTAAGTTTTCAAAAGGTTTAAACATTTCAAGAATTGTGTTAAAATTATGAAATGGAACAATTGTTAATTTTGGGTTTTGTAATTGATTTTTTTATTCTCCCATATGATTGGATTTAAGTAAATCAAAATAAATAGATTCATCAAGTGTAAGGGTCTCTCCCATGATTTGTTTAACAAAAAAAATTCTTAAACTTGAAATTATTTGGAACTTGTAATTGTGAAACTATAACTAATTAAAATTTACAACTACTTGAAAAATCATTATAACTCATTGCAAGATGTCATTCATTGTATTTTATGATTTTTTAACATTTCAAATTATGGTTACAAATGAGATATAATGAATTGATTTCAATACTTTTGAAAAGGACTACATGTCATTTTGTTCAAAAATATTTTTTTCGGACAAATGAATTTTTCAACATTAAAATTTTTTTGGGTCAAAATACATGAAATTTTTTAAAAAATAAAATTTGAATAAATATGAATTTTTTAAAGTGTGTTGATTTCTTATAAATCTAATGTTTCATCTTTAAATATGATAACAATTTCAAATCATAACCAAAAATTCATTTTTAATTTTTTAATGTTTTCTTGTATAATAAGTTACAACTTTCTTAACACATCATGTACATCATACCCCATTTATATGTAAAGGACTTTGGAAGTTTTAAATTCTTAAATCAATTTTGGAAAGTCCTTTGAATTTTTAAAGTTTTAAAATTTCACATATTTTAGGGTATGAGTGTTTTTTGAATGTGTTTAATAGGTTTTCATCTTTTTAATTATTTTCCCATCAAATTTTTTAAATGATATGAATCCTTTTGATGGTCCTTTGCAAAATTGATTTTAACACATTAGGTGTTCACTTTCAAAGGTCTTAAATTGAAACTGAAATTTAAAACTTTATCAAATGGATTTTTGGTTTGAATTTTTTGACATTCATATGAATGAAAAATCAAGAATTTGTCATGATTGTCTTGGTTTTAAATAATAAAACCTAAACATTTCTTTAAATTTTGACAATTTTTCTTTGTAGTCTAACACCCTTTTTGACTCGTTGGATTGTGACTGCACCCATGTGCATTATGTGCTTACAACCTCACACAAAAAATTGAAAAACTTTAAACCTTTAAGGTTTTAGGTCATTATTAGAAATTTGAAGTTCAATAAGTGAAAAACATAACCTTGATGTAACTTCACAAAAAAAAAATTAAGTTTGAATTAAGAGCTTGAAAAGCCAAACCTTTAAGATGTTAGGTCACACTCATTCATGTTGTGTGTGCCTACAACTTCATATAACAAATTTGAATCAAAAGCTTGGTGTCGTGTGTAGCTACAACCTCATATAACAAATCCAAACCAAGAGCTTGGTGTCATGTGTGCTTGTAATGTTAAACAAGAAATTTGATCCAAGAACTCAGCATTACACAAAACACACACAAAGAATTTAAATTATTAACTTTTGAGCTTTGAATGTCAAAAAAAGACCCATGTCTAAAAGTGAATACTTGATTTAAAAAAATATATTCAAATTCAAACTCTAAGATTTGAAAATGAATATGCAACTGACCATTGAGTTGTTGTTGAGTGATGAACGAGTGAACAATTGATGAACATCGAATGACAAGGGATGCAAAATTTGGGACTACACACATAAATTCACTAAGGCTTGAGTAACATGATTCAATGATTCAAGAATTGACATTACACACACAAACAACCATGAACATTGAAGTTTGAGATCAAACAACAAGGTGAATGTTGAGAAAATAGTGAGGCACTAAACATTGAGATTCAAGATTGAACAACGACTTGTGATTACAAGTTCTAAAGAACTTACAAGCTACAAGAAAACTACAAAACGAAAATCTTGAATCAAAACCTTAAATTGACTATTTAAAATTTAAGCATATATGGACTTAAGATTCAAGAACTTAATTTATTACTAATATTCTTGTCATTTGAAGGCTAAAGTTTGAACATTGAGCCATCACCCCCATCACCTCACTTACCAACAAGCTGTAACTGCCAATGAATCTAATGCATTAAGAAGACACTAATCTCTCCGGCCACCCCTATCATTAGAGGGCCCCTTTTCAAAGTGGGCCTTAGATTGTGGCTCTCCAAGAGCTTCAATGGGCCTCCCTCCGCTAATTATAGGGGCGTACACGCCTCAGCTTTTAGGTACCCCCCCCCCCCAAATCCTAGGAGTCTTTAGATTTGCCCCCTCCCGGCCGTATGCCGCTTTGTAGTCATTTGTTCTTTTTACCCCGGTGGGGGTCTTTCGGTCAGACAGCTGGCGCTTTAATGCTGACGAAACTCGCAGTTCCAGGTTCGATTCCCGTGACTGGCACGTCCGCTCTTTTTTCGTAGTTGTGTTTGGTGAGAAAGTTGGTGTTTTCTGTTGTAGCGCTTCCTGTTGGGGTGCGCGCATGCCCCGTTTGTCGTCTCGCTGTGCTGTGCATTCAGGGTTTTGCTTTGGAGCGCATGCAGTTGCTTCTCCTCCCGTTTTGTATCTCTTGTATTTGCTCTGCCGCTGTTGCTACAGTTTTGGTTTTCTTTATTTTTTTTGTTCTTGTGCCCTTTTGACGAAGTTGCTTTGTGTAGAGAAAGGAGGGGGAGGGGTGGGGACAGAGACAGACAAAAAGTAGTTGTGTTGCAATGGCTGCAATGTGGATTACGCGTCTGGGTATTTTGAGTGATGATGGAAGTGCGTCCAAGATAGGAGGAGGAGGAACAGATGGGCATGCCGAGCAGCAGAACATTATCGATGAAGTGGGGGTGTGGGAGTCGCTACCGGAAGATGTGCTAGATCGTGTGCTTGCAAGGCTGCCGCTGCAGAGTTTGCTGAGAATGCAATGTGTTTGCAAGAGATGGAAAATTAAGCTGCGGACGTCGAGCTTTATTCGTTTGTGTGAGTCTGAGTCTGATGTGGTACCCCAGAAGTGGTTCCTCACTTTCGGAAACGTACCTGGACCCGTGGGATTAGCTTATGATTGCCATCTCTGCAAATGGCATAGCCTGCCGCTTGGGTTCTTGCCTTTTGCTCTGGATAACAAATCTCCTCTTGCAGCCGCTGATGGATTGATTTGCCTTGGAGCCGGATGGAGATCCCTCAACAAAGGGTTCACGCCCACCCGACTTGTGGTATGTAACCCTTTGTCGCGGTTTTGGAGAGATGTGGCGTTGCCTCCGGATCTGGATCCCTCCACCAGCTTGGTCTCGGTTGCAGGCATTGTCGTGGACAGGTATGCAGGAACTTACAAGCTCGTCATCGTTGGCGAGGTTACCAAACACGAGGGCGGCAGTAAACGAGAACAGAAAGTGCTGATCGCCTTTGTGTTCGACTCCGTTTCTCAGTCTTGGAGCTCCCACGAAACGCTAGTGAACTTCTTGGACCCCTTCACGTCGTTTCTGACCAGCCATTTCCGCACTTTGGTCGGTTTTGCCATCAGATCCGTGTGCTGTTCTGTTGTTTGCGAAGGGGTTATGTATTGCTTGACCTCCCGACCTTACCAGCTTCATGCATTCCATGTCGAAAGCGAAGAATGGAGCCGTTCTAGGGTAGCCTTGCCGGCCGAGATTCGAGGTCCGAGCCTCGCAGGCCGACCGGGTCATCTCTTCCTGGTAGGCGCTTACCTCCACAATCAGCATGACAAATCCAGCAACATAGGCATCTGGGAGCTTGATCAAGAAACACTGAGATGGAGTGTCGTGGACATTTTGCTCGAAGCAACTCTCTGCAACCATGGTAGATCTAAAAGCCCTACAAGCCCTGGCACCGCTCAAAGACCTAACCCTAATCCTGAGGGATGTGAGGAAGATGTCATTCTTTTTGTCAAATGGAGTGTGAAATTCTTAGCATATAATGTGACCAAGAAATCATGGCACTGGTTGCCTGACTTCCATCTATGCTCACAAAGCTGTGCTCCGAGCAGCACTGGATACTTATTTGCACCCAGCCTGTTGCTGCCCTAAAAAGAATTTTTCCCAGGTGCACTTAGATGCTCATGGCAACCCTTTTTCTTCTTCAAAGGAGCAGAAATTTTTTTCTTGTCCATCAACAAATGCAGAATCTGGAGGTATTTGGGTTGCAGTCAGACTCCTTGCAACCTACATTTTGGAAGGAATGATCTATTCCATAACCACAACTGCAAATGGTGGATTTTCAACTGCCACTTCTCCTCATCTTGATGACAGATGATTTTGGAAGCACAACATGATGGTGGTGGTCTCTTTAGCAGCTCCTCCCCTTTCACAACTTGGGAGTACATGAAGTAGGTATGGTGTTTTCCTTCAATGACAGTATTCATGAAATCTCTCCTTGTCCACATCCAAGACAGTCAATTTCTGCAGATAGGGGTTCACAGTGCTGCTTAAAAATTTTGCACACTGTTTTTCCTAAAAACAAGACAGTCGCAATGTCCCATTGTAATTATTTTGGTCTATGTCCATGTTGGCTGTCCAGAACAGTGATTGTGTACTCCATTTAACTTGTTAGAGGTCTTATGAGTCAGATCAAAAGATACAATGTCCAGCTGAGCAAGGTGAGAAAAAAATTGTATATGTGGAATGTCTAACCAGGAATATCAAACTGCTTCATTGGGCAGTCCATGGATGATACTTTCATGCCTTTTTTGTTTAATCATTTTCACTTTTTTTTGCTCAGAAATGGCTTTCATTCAGTGAGTCTGCTGCATCTTGAAGGTACACATTTGAACCTTCAAACAGCTGAGGATGTGCAAGTAAGCTCGCTCTGTGCAGCTCATGTTTGTCAGCCAGTAAATAATTGGTACACTTGACACTCTCTATGTTCAATTGACCACCCCATGCAGAATTGAAGACATGAGGAATTTGAACATTCCTTATTGGACCAGTATCAGCACTCCCTTATGGTCCTGACTCAATGAGAATGGAGATTCATTGCAGAATTTGCCTCAACATGATACCTCAATGCAGGTTGAGGTATCAATTCTTCTATGGTCTCAAATTGAGCATAGAGACTTTGCTTAGTGAGAACATATGCATAATAATTAAACAGTGATCTCATGTGCTCAAATCAATGAACTATTGCCATGGTAGTAGATATTAACAATTTGTGTTGCAATGTTGCTGGAATACAAAAAAATTAATTGAAAAGTGTTGCAAGAATTTGCAACTCTTGGCAACCACACCAGAAATGCTGCTTTTATGCCATCTGTTTGTCTTGCTGTAGGATTGTCAAAGGAATGGTAGGAGGTCCACCATTTGGATTGTTTTGCAAATGCTCCATCAACCATTGCAGCCTCTATGTTGAGACAATCCATCTTTGGCTCTTTAGATTTTTTCTCCGATCAGAGTCTCAAAGTGTCTCATCCCATTTTGGGCATCAGTACTAATGGCATGTTTGTGCAGCATGGCTCCTCCTCCCCCTTAGCTATTTTGCATACTCAATCCCTGGCTCTTGTGGTTCTGGTGACATCCAATTCATGTGATTGCTGCTGCCTCTTTGTAGCCTGCGCCAACCTGCACCTCTGTTGCTTTCTAAGCCTCTGTTGTCATATAACCCATACTTTTTGGTGCAACTGAGTAGTGAAAAAAAGTATATATACACTGCGGAGAACGAGGTGAAGGTTAAAAGGGTCGGTTGGTTAATTGTACCACGCGAGTCATTATGATTCGTGCCGTATGGACTATCAAGACATATGGCCGGCACAATTTTTGGAAGCCTTACAGGGTTGGCACGCTTTGCCGACCCTCCCCAATAAACAAATCTGGACCCTTCGATTTTGTGGAGTTAGGGTTTCAATAGATTAAGCAGTATATGAAATGAATTCTTCAGTTAGGATTGTACCAAATTTCTTTTGTCACCAATTTTGTGTGTAGATTTCTCTAATTTATTTTATTTTAATCTTTACGAATTCTGAGTCTAAAGAATCCCTTTTATTTATTAACCAAACGAGTGCAATGCTCTTTGCCCAAGGTTTCCAATTGAGCAAAATTCCTCCTCATCACCCCCCTCTACCTTTTTTTTTTCTTCCATTTTATGATTATCATTATTTATCTCAAATTGGATTTTGATATAGATAACATTAATATTTTCATGTCCATGGTGGTGGATAGGGGAAAAGAGTGAGATAATTAGGCTTGGAAATGAGATAGTTAAACATGGAAGAAATAGATATGACAAACAACCAAGAATTATTATTATATAAATTTATTTTCTACAAAGACCTTAAATAACTATTGCATGATACAACACAACATAAAAGAAACCCAGAAATTTTTGCTATTAGTGTATATTGAGGATAGTTATATTGTAGAAGATTGCAAAATACTTGGCACAAGTTTGAAAGTGATGAAACCTTGCCAAAGTTCATAAAAAGAAAGCACCCAACAAAGGGCAAAAAAAAGAAATATAGGGCAAAGACCAAAGTCTAGGCAAGTAGACAACCCAAAAGAGGTGTGCCACCTTGAGGTAAGGAACCACTAAGTATCGAAACCTCCACTAGTTGCATGAAACATGTCAACAAAAAAAAGGAGAAGTGAGCTCCATAAAACTCCAAGCTTAGAAGAATCCTCTCCCCTACAATACAACTCACCTCACGATGGAAGCGGCTTGTGCTCTCTCTAAAGCTATTGACATTCTCTATCTATAAAAGGAATGTAACATTGATAAGGGAGGGCCTCTGATGCCCTTGGTTGGTCATGTTAGCACATTAATGAAGAAAGTTGTTGAACTATTGATGAAGACGCCCAAAAAACCACCTCTATGATAAGAGGAAAAAATATGTTCATTAAGTAATGATCACAATAAAATCCTTCTTTAGGTCACCACCACCCCATGAGAAAAACTTGTTTGTGATACCAAGTCTATTCAAATGGGGTCAAAAATGACAACATCAATCAATATGTGAATGTCATCAACTAACAAAACAATGTTAACCATCAACAAACAATTTGAAGAAAAGGCAGCAAAAGAAGTTGGGTTTATTCCCATAAGACATGAAACCCTTAGTCTTTTGCAATGTATGCAAAAACATTTAAGACAACATCATGTGATGCAATCCTCTTCCCACCATGAGCGCAACGAAAAAAAAATGAATCCACATAAGATTTAATAACTCTCCACAAATGCAATGTGTTAGACCAAGAGCCAAGGATGGGGGAGGCTTAACCTGGTTTGCAACATTCTTAAAAAAAAAAAAAAGATGAAAACAGATGAAAGCAAGGGATGGAAGGATGAACAAATATTCAAGACCCCACACCAAGACCCTGCACAAGACCTCAAGTGCATCCAATGGGTTTGTAAGTTCTTGAGCATAGAGTTTGGGACCTTATAGATTTCATAAGGTCCCTAACTGGCTGTCACAAAATAAATTGATGGGTCTTTGTGTACGAGAAGGGTGTATGTCAAGGGTGAGCTGGGCAAAATAACTGCCCTGTTCCTAGGCAGTTACCCTGTCTAAAGCACTGGCAGAATTTTTGATGATACCCAGTATGTATCCATTAGGTGCCAGCAGTAGTTTTTTTGGGACAAAATTTCACCAAATTTCGACCTGAAAAATATGGTTTCAACCTACTATCAAAGGATATTTCATGGAAAAAATGGCCCAAATTCACCAGATCTCAAAGAAAAATAATTCCAAATCACCAGATTTTCATGAGAAGTTCCAGTAGTTAGCCAATAATGTAAGAGGATTCTGTTCTTTTTTTTTACTTTCATATCAAGTTCATAGCCAAATCTGGCTAAATCATCTTATGGATGATCATCACTTCATCTACATCACAAAATTGAAAACCTGATTATGATATTGCACATGGCTGAGGGTGTCACACGGTCTAAAGTAGATACATTGTCTTTTAACTGTGATACTTGGTGGGTACCAGCCAGGTATCACAATAATTAACAAAAAGATAACGCAGGAAATTTCAAAATGATAATAATAATCAGATTTTGACATTTGGTTCCAGTGGGTAGCCAAAAATATAGAAGGGTCCTTTTAAAATATATATATTATGCCATTTACAACCCAATTTGGCTATATCTTTGCTTGGATGATCACCAGTTTGGCTACATCACAAAATTGTGAAAGAAAACACTGGATGGCAAACCCTCCATGTGATCACTTGACTCGAAATTGATGACATTTTACACTTTTGAAACTCATAGAGGATTTCTTTGTTTGAAGGTTATCACTGAGACGAGGGGATCCAGGATGAAAAAAGAAAGATTACAAAAAATACCCATCAAAAATCACAATCATCTTATTTTGAAATATTAATTAAACCTAACTTCCCAAAAGAAAGCCAGATAAAGCAACAAATTAATCGGCATGATGATTTATTGACCTCTCCTATTAATTAGATGAGGTGCATCTCAAGTTCACATTATTTTTCTTTGCATCGAGCCAATTTGATTGGCCCATCACTCAGAAACAATGAAACTATGGAGGCTCCCCCAACATAGAAGGTTCTATTTTGAAGTATAGAGTTTCTCCCATTTGGCCCACCTATATCGGTGAAAGGAAGACAACATTTGCCAAAGCATATGCAATAAAAGTGAGGCGCTATGGAGGGTATGTTGAGGAACACATTGGGAACCTTGAGTTGCATTGCTTGGGCCTTCCCATTGGCTGCTCAAAGGGGAGGACTTTGGGCAAAACATATGGGATTAAAGCGAGGTACTATTGGGAACACCCTTGAGGAACACATTGGGAACCTTGGGAACTTGAAGGGAACTGAGAATACTTATTAATGTACATCTAATGTTTTTTTTTAATTTAAAAAAAAACCTGAATCAAAGTATTAAAACATGATTTTTAATTGTGGTCATAGATAATGTAATTAAAATACTTCTAAGGTATCCCCGGAAACATTATAGAACCGACGGGTATGTACAAAAGTGCGCGGGTAATACCCTTTCGTCTCCGCTCATCTGAACCACCACGTGGCTTAACGCGGAGCCACTGTTTTTCGGAAGCGCTTCTTTCCTTCCGCTCAGCATTCGTTGCCCGCAAGGGAAAAGAAAAAGAAAAACCCCCTTCGGGCAATGCCATCTCAGTACTGTCGCGCGCTGGTGCAGGGGAGGAGGTGTTCCTTTGCCGGTGCAGAAGATCCAACAGCGATGGCCAGGAGTGGAATTGCAGCGATGCGTGTTCCTCCTCTAGTGCCACTGCCCAGTAGCAGTAACAGCAACGGCGGTGGCTTTTCTGCTTCCTTCACCACTAGCGCTTCTAGATTTTCAAGCAATGTGAAGAATAGGGAGTGCTGTTTTGTGGCGTGCACCTTCGTTGTTGCCAGGAGTCGAGGCGGCATAAGCAAGTTTTCTGGATTCGGAAAGTACTTGCGGCACTTGCAGCGGCAGCAGCAGCAGCAGCTTTCTCGAGCAACCGTCTCGGATGAGAGTAGTTCTGACTCCACTTCTGCCGTAAGTGTTTTTTTTTTTTTCCCGTTTCGATTTCCATGATTCATCCGCAAAACCAACCCCTGGAAGAAGTCCTCTCCGTCTAATCTGAAGCGTATTGAGGTGGAGGAATTGGTTTTAGCGACATGAAGGTGATGTGCATTTTTTAGCTATGATATATTGTTAAGCTTTCTGAGCTTTGCCGTTCTTTCTATGGAGTCTGCTTCTCTGGTATGCCTCGCATCAGAAATGGATTTGCGAGGAATCTGAATTGAGCACAATTCTGGGACCTGTACTGTGGAGGAATATAATAGTCAGCAGTTGCGAGTCAGTACCCGTCATCTTTTGTATCAGAGAATCTTGGTATCTACTGCTAGTTTGAAGAAGTGAAACGAGATTGGAGAATTGTCTGGAAGTCGAGGGAGAATGAAAGGAATGACAATATAGAGACAAAAACCTTGATACCTAAATCTGACTAGACTGCTAGACCACCAGAAAAGGAGTTGATATGTTAAACCTCGTACATTGAGCTTGAGTCAAGTGAATCCCTGCTGGTTTGCTTGAGATCCAACAGATCAAAATTGAGACCAACTAGCTAGCAAGAAATGCATGGCCAAATTCTCCCATTTTCTGAAACCAGACATGAGCTCCCATAAACTTGTATGCTGAGGATATGCACAGATTTATCACTGTCTTATCTGAGAGGTCCTTTTCTGATGTAAGCTGGAAGCTCACAGACAAAACTTGTTGCTCTTGCAGAGTCCAGTGGCCACATCTCCTGATGAGAAGGAGGACTTAACTGCAAAGGTATTTTCTTCTAAAGTTAGTTTATAACTGAGCCATTGTAATCATCTTTGTTTCTAGAGAGGCACAGAGAGAGACAGAGAGAGGAGAGAGAGAGGGTTGGCAGTATGATCATTCAACCATGATGCACCTACCAGTTGGCAGCTGCAGAGGCAGAGGCAGAAGCTTTGCGGAAAGAATTGGCAGCTCGGAGAGGCAGCCGTGATGCCACAGACCTCTCCAAACTGAAACCTATGACTCCTGAGAAACGTATTGATGGAACAGGTTACCGAGAGACAATATTTTCAGGACCTGGCAATACCACTGGTTAGATTGAAACTTGACCTTCATTCTGCAAACACCAGAATTCAGTTACGTTCTTCATGCACATCTTCCACAAGTGGTTCCAACGATATTGAGTTCTTCCAATTTTATTGAACTTTTATGATTGGGACTCAATAACAGGTACGCCTGAGCAACAGCCCAACAAGTGGGGTTTATCAGAGGCAGAGCTGTTTTTATCCAAAGGAGCACCCACAGAGGGCAGGATCTTTGGAGAACAGGCTGCAGAGCCTACAGCTGATGCAATTGTGACACGGCGCTTGTTGATCAGTGTTGGAATCACCATCCTTGCAGTTGGCCTTGCATTTGTAAGTGAATTTCATCCATGTTTTGTAATTGAGTCTTGACAAGCAATAATGCCAGATTCATGTCAGTGGTTGTTCTCAGATTGGGGTTGCTAGTTGTCTATTAGAATATCAAAGCAATCTATTGCTGAAAACCTAACAGTGCTCTTCATGGTGGGTTCAATGCACAGCTAAAATTTCCAACAGGCAGACCTTCAAAGCCTCTCTTTTTGTACCTGGTGTCTATTCTTCGACTTCAGCAGCAACTCAAATCCTTAGAAGCTTCCCCATCTGGTGCGATTGAGCTCACTAACTGCTGATATAGTATTCAACTGCTCAGTGAGGCTGTTTTTTTAAAAGTATTTTCTGATTGGAAGATTTTGCCACTGGTTCTCATATTTCTACATATTGTTTGCATTGAACAGATATTGAAATGGTTCGAACTCAACTTGAAAGAGCTGGAACACCTGTGGAGATCAGGGACAACTTCCTTAGGTTATTTTCATGCTTAGCTGTTAGTATTCTTTTTTATCATTTTGCACAGTACAAAACAGGGGGTTGTGAGGGCTCCAGCCAAAAGTATATTTTCTGACAGAGATATTGATGCAGTGCTGCAGCCTGGCTGGATGGTCATGAAGCAGAGAGAGCCTCTGCCCTAGCCTACCGCATCTTTGAATATCTTGATCAGGTTCCTGCCCTCCGGTTACTTTGATGCACAAACACAACAAAGTTTTCTCACAACAGAATATAATGAACGAATATTTGCATGAAGTCCTCAGATTCTCACAAATCTCTCTGTCTGTAAGTGGAACCCACACAACTACTCACCAATTAACACCTTGTTTTCAACATGCAGGCAGATTACAGCAAGTACTTTGAAAGCTATGGGAAGCCTACCTCTGCACAACAGTAATCATTTTTTACACTTTCTTTCTATTAGTTTGTCTTCTAACTAGATGAAGCTAAAGGAATGGGTTCACTGTCAGAGAATGTATATCATCACCCATTGGAAGTTATGATTATATTGCAACACATGACAGATTCCCCAGTCATTGTCTGAAGACATGATTTTCATAATCTGTTCAAGTATGGTGTGTTGGATGCCAGAAGATTTAGCTAGTAATCATCAAAGTTGGTTCTTACTGCAATACTATGGTAAGACTAATGCAACTTATACTGTGCAGGATGGAGTTCCTCAAATTCAGTGTTCAATCTGTTAAGGCAAGCTCAATTTCTACAGAAACTTTTGAAAATTCTTTAGTGCTATGTGTGGTTAACAAGAGTGATCCTTAGTCCCATTATACGTCTAACGAAATGGTAGTCTGTTTGTGGGACTGCAGTGCTATGCACAACAGTTCTGATCATTGGGTTGAGGATCTAAAACTTAAGGTTTTTGTTTTCTAACACTGACATTCTTTAGACATTGACTGTCTTGTTCACAGGCTGCACGGGAGAAGGTGGATGAGTTTTTGACCCTTGTACCAAGAGAGTCCTTGGATGCTGCTGCTGCTCAGTTTGCACGCTAATGCAGTAAATTTATTTCTAGGTTGTCAGCAATTTTATGTCTACGTTAATGTTTCTTTTTGCCAGAAAGTTTACGAGCAAACTTAAGGCTGCAATTTGAGCAAGTCTTCATTTCAATTTTGTCACACATCATCCCAGTGACAAACATACACAGATTTGTGCTGTTTGTGTGTTCCATAAATTTCTTGTGGCTTGTATGAATGTCTGAAAATGGAGTTCCAGAAACATTCAACCTTTCCCTGACAAACTAGAACCAATCTGCTGCTACAGCACTTCCAGAGCCAACTGGAAGAGTCAGTCATGATGTCAGCTAGCTCTCATTCAACAAAGACATAGAGCTGATCAGAAAAATCAATGTTAGATCCTCATTCAGGCTGCAACAAGCTTGTGAGAGTAAGGTTCATTTTGCTCACTGTCCCCTACCTCACAGAACGGCACTGCACATGTCCGATGGTTCATTGGTCGAATCTCACAGCACCCGTCTTGGATGATCCTCGTTTACAGATGGTTTGTCATCCAAAACGAGGAACAGCCTGTGTGTCATCCATTCGCTTTGATAACTCTTCTCCGGTCAACCCACCAATAGTTTAGGAGAATGGGAACAACGTATGTCGACTTTCGAACTTGGGAACGAAACAGAGAACTCTAGGGACGTAGCGAACTCCGGTGATGCGAACTAGAGAATGCATGTGACAACACGTCGAAAGCTGGGGAACGAATATGACAACACGGTGTTGGATGATCGTCATGTACAGAAGATTTCTCATCCCAAAAAGGACAGTAAGCTGTATTTCATTCCTTGCACCACCATTCATCCATCCACTCTGCTGAAGGTAGACTGCAGTCAACCCACCAATGAAGAATAAAATGGCAACAAAGTAGATCGAATCTGGAACGTGTTCACTCAACAGAGAACTCTGGGAACTTCTACATGAGAACGCAACGAACTTCGCAAACTCCGGTGTACCTGTATAGAGAACGTTTGCAACAACGCGTCAAAGAGTGTTTGGAATGTGAGAACATGTTCCCATGGGTTCCCCAAACCTGTTGTGGGGAACTGGTCAGGAGTCAGGACACGAGAGGAAGAAGAAGAAACTAAGAGAGATCGCTCTGCATGTGTCGCGCAGAGATGGTTTTGGTTGATGCATAAACCTTCAGATGCGGTCTTGGTTTTTCTACTTTTCTTGCATTTCGGTATGTTTATCGGAATTCTGGGAGACGAGAAACGAGATCTACTAGCTCTTGTGCAAGTTTTGATGTCTGGATCGTTGAGTTTGGTGCTTCCTCGAGAAGGCTTGTGAGGAGTTTTTGTGGTAGCCGCATTTCACCTTGAAGCTTGTCTTTTTGTAATTGCTTCTCGTCTTGGCTGTACATAGCGTCTAGAATGTGAGGAGATTTTTTTTTCTGTGTCCGTTTGGCTTAAGGAACCGAGTTCGGGATCTGTACCTATCGAGAGAGAGAGAGGGAGAACTAACTTTTTTGTTGTACTCTGTGTGCAGTGTGTGGAGAGGACGAGGTTTCTGCCGGCATCGCTGGAATAAGGACAACTACTCCAATTTGGAGAATAGCGTCGCGGATATATATATTGTGCCGCAAGCAAGGAAGAGGCTGTGTATCAACGACGATCTGTTCTTTTGTCGGGTGGACGCTAGCTCCTTTGGTTTAGGGCAGGGCTCGACAACGGGTTTTCTGTCGACGATTACCAATACACACAGTTGAGCGGGACACAAAAAAGGCTTCAAGATGGCAGGCGGTTTCAGGGTTCTACACCTTGTCAGGCCGTTTCTATCATTTTTGCCAGAGGTTCAAACAGCAGACAGGAAGATCCCGTTCAGAGAGAAAGTGATGTATACTGTAGTTTCCCTTTTCATCTTTTTGGTTTGCAGTCAGCTGCCACTCTATGGTATTCACTCGGCCACTGGATCCGATCCTTTCTACTGGATGCGTATGATTCTTGCATCCAATCGAGGCACGGTTATGGAGCTTGGCATTACTCCCATCGTTACATCAGGGCTTGTCATGCAGCTCCTTGCTGGTTCTAAGCTCATTGAGGTTGACAACAGTGTCAGGGAGGACCGCGCCCTTTTGTAAGTATCTCTCTGCCCACCTCATAGCCTTCTCAAGGATCCCAGGCAGCTCCCCTCCTTCCCACAGACAAATAATTGAGGGCAGATAGGTCGCACATTCCTTGTTTGGCCTGCATGATGACCCTTCAATCAAACATGTCCATGGGTACACCATAGTTCTGATCAGGACTGGTGATGGATTGTTGGCAGGAATGGTGCACAGTTCTGATTGGGACTGGTGATGGATTGTGGGCAGGAATGGTGCACAGAAGTTGCTAGGTGTGTTGATCACAATTGGGGAGGCAGTGGCATATGTTTTGTCGGGCATGTATGGAAATGTGCGTGATTTGGGAGCTGGCAATGCCATTCTCATAATTGTGCAGCTTTTCTTTGCTGGAATCATAGTCATATGTTTGGATGAGTTGTTGCAGAAGGGTTATGGCCTTGGCTCTGGCATTTCACTTTTCATTGCCACCAATATCTGGTAAGCCTTAAAAGAGCCCATCTGCATAGAAGGTTCTATTGTGCATTTAGATTGAAATTCAGATAATAACAATGTATATGTTGTGTTGACAAATCAAATGTTGTTTTGACAGTGAGAACATCATCTGGAAGGCTTTCAGCCCAACCACCATCAACAGTGGGCGAGGAGCAGAATTTGAGGGTGCTGTCATTGCTCTTTTTCATCTTCTAATTACAAGGACTGACAAGGTTCGAGCATTGAAAGAGGCATTTTACCGACAAAACCTGCCAAATGTGACCAACCTGTTGGCCACTGTGCTGGTGTTTTTGATCGTTATCTACTTTCAAGGCTTCCGAGTGGTTCTTCCTGTTCGATCAAAAAGCGCTCGTGGGCAACAGGGATCATACCCTATCAAGCTGTTCTATACCTCCAACATGCCTATTATCCTTCAGAGTGCTCTCGTCACCAACCTCTACTTCATCTCACAGGTTCCTAACCAGTGATTTATATCCTCAAATAGAGAGTTGTGATAAGCAATTTAGTAGAGTTCCAAAAGGAGAAAACACCTATTTATTGAGCAAGTGCTCCTTTCAAGCTTTCTTGTGGCTTACACCATGCGTATTGGATGATGGTTGCAGTTGTTATACAAGAGATACAGTACAAACTTTGTTGTGAACCTTCTTGGCAAGTGGAAGGAATCAGAGTATTCACAAAGTGGTCAGCTCATTCCTGTTGGTGGCCTGGTGTACTACATTACAGCTCCTACCAGGTAATATTCAGCTCTGCAATTGAATTACTTGCTTTTGCCATCTCAGCTCTTTGGAGTTATGTCTACTTTCTGGTTGACCTCTTCAACCGCAGTGAACATACATAAGGAACATTTATGGACTGGTTCTCCAAGCATGGTTCGTTAATGTGCAGTTTTGGAGATATTGCTGCCAACCCCTTCCATGCTCTCTTCTATTTGACATTCATGCTCACGGCTTGTGCACTCTTCTCCAAGACATGGATTGAAGTCTCTGGATCATCAGCACGTGACGTTGCTAGGCAGCTCAAGGTATGGAACTTTAAAGAGTTAGTAGGAACCTGAACAAGTTGTCTGCTATGTCATCAAACAGACATGAACCCAGGAAACTGAGACAGATCATACACCTGCTAGTTGGTCTGTTGACTGTCCAGTTTTTGGGATGTGAAGTGTAGTTTATAGCTTCATTATACATGACAATTGACACCATCTATTGTTTGTGCCCAAACAGGAGCAACAAATGGTGATGCCAGGGCATCGTGAGTCCAACTTGCAGAAGGAGTTGAACCGGTATATTCCAACTGCTGCTGCCTTTGGGGGAATGTGTATTGGAGCTCTGACAGTGGTGGCTGATTTCATGGGCGCAATTGGATCAGGCACAGGAATTCTATTAGCTGTCACCATCATCTACCAATACTTTGAAACCTTTGATAAGGAACGGGCCAGTGAGATTGGACTCTTCGGCTTTTAGGATCCCATTTGTGTCTTGGCATATTGTTCCTTCAGTTCTTCCTAGCATTCATATGGTTGGTTTGCAGTAGGTCGAATTATTGTATTTGTGAAGTGAGGCCTTCCAGGGACCTGAGCAAAGGTTCTGGGATAGCATGGATAAGGTCTACTTCTGATTTGAGGCATCTATGCAGGGTTCCAGTAAATAGCCAACACACCACAGAAAGTGTCCTTGTCAAATTTTGCATTGAGGCTGAGCACTTAAAACTTTAATTCACATTCTTTCAAATAATTTGTAGCAGTATTTGATGTTGAGTAATCTCACCACAGATGCCAGAGTCAAAGTTTACAACTTTGAAAGTTGAGTTTGGGTTTTCAGGTCCAACAGGTCATTGGCCTGATCTGTGACTGTTAGTTGTGCATCTGAAATTTTGTGTAAGTGTAAGATTTAGGTTGATGCTATGATTTTTTGTTCACACTCTTATACTGTTTTTCTCTCCTGACGGTCCATTCCTTTGGTTTAATGTAGCACTTGATGATATGCTATTTGTCGTAGATGTAGTACATAGAAACTGAGCCTTCTGATGTACCGATAGTCCTTGTTACTGTTAACATGACTTTTATGTGTGGAGTGGAAGTCAACGGTGTGGGCTGTAGGTCTGCCATGACTAAATAAGACACGACTAACAACTTAAACCTCATAAAGTCAATACCTCACAAAGTCATGAGACCTAGAGAGCAAAGGGCCCTATCCTTTGCTCTCTTTGCTCAATATGGGGATGTAGTCAAGATATGTGCAACACATGTTGGCACACATGTATTACCCTGTTGACACACAATGTTCTTTGGACTTGTTCCCTAACCTGGCAAATGCTTTTGTTGCACATCAGTGTTCCCTATACTTGTGCAATGGCACTTGGGTTCTTGCATGTAAAATAGCAATCCTGATCAAACCCTTTTGTTGCACACTGGTGTACCCTATGCTTGTGCAATAGCACTTGGGTTCTTGCATGTAAAATAGCAATCTTGGGTGGAAGCAGCGTTTTCTGTTTTCGGGGTGCAAAATTCTGCCAAAATGTGAAAGTGTTTTTGGGGCTGGAATGTCTAAGGCTGTTTTTGGAAAACTTTGAAAAAATTCACCTAAAAACTACGGGTTTTATACTGGGTTTGCCAAATTTAGAAGGCTTGCTCCTGCAGCCATCAAACAGCGGCAGGATTTTCTTTTAACTAAAAACTTATTGTTTTACTTGTCCTGTTGTCGTTTAATGTTAAATCTTTCTTGGGTTGCTCATCAATGATGCAACATCAAAAAATTGAAGAAAAAATCATTGGGCAAAAGGTGTGAAATAGTAATCTTGAGTATAATTAGGGTCTTGTGAAATAGTAATCTTGGTACAATGTGAACAATGGTAAGGTCTAGGCATGCACTAATTGAGTGCCTTAGATCGTTTTTCCATGTAATGAAGTGTGCAATCATGGGGTAAATAAGAAATGGTGATCTGAGATTATATCTATTTATTGTAAATCAGAGATTTTCATGTCTGTATTGTATTTGCACATTCAATTAATGTTTCTACTCTCTAATAATAGCATATGTACCAAATTTCACCAAGAAATATTTTTGTATCAAGAGAATTTTTCAATTGCAATAAATACGGTCAGCTACCCAGAGCAAGTGCAATAAGTGGGATGTTTGCAGCTGTTTCTCATGATATTGTTTTTGAACTCCCATAAAAGGCCATGAGCTGCTTCTTTATTTCTTAGCTAGATATGTGGATGTAGCCTAACTTGTCTTTGTTGTCTTTGACTTTCAGAAGCTCATGATGCTGATTATTTTCTTCAATAGCTTAAACTTGTCCTTTTATCTCTTTGACTATTTGTAACTCCATTTTTGGGTCTGAAGAGTCCTTATGTGGTGGCTTCTCCTTATTATTCTCTTCACTTTTAACAACTCTAGTTTCCATCTCCATGTTCTCTTTTTCAACTTCTCATTACTCCATTTTCTATTTCCTTGTTCTCTTGGACTTTTGACAAACTTTTTCAACCTTCCTTGTCATCATTCACCACCTACCAAAGAAAGATCTGGAGAACTTTGAAATAGAGGTCAAAAGTCAAGATGCCAAGAAACACGTGGCCCACATCATAACACATGCAGAGCCAAGAGAGTAATTTGTCTACATCCACACAAAGGAACGACTTTTTTCAAGATTGCAACGTGCACAGAATGTGATAACTGTAGAATCTGGATTGGTTGTGTGGGGCCATGAATGTGATTTCCTTGGGCTACAGTTCATTCCTTCCCTTGAGCCATGTAAAATTGTCAAATGCTTATGTACCTAACGCTCCCCACAGTTGAAAATTTTGACGCGAGGTCATGGAACCAAAGTTTGATCCTGCAAGTCCTGTTACCCTGAACCTCATTGAGAACCTGAGAACCGGCCAACACTCCAGTTTACCCAAAACCTGTTCGAGAACCTCTTGAGTGACAAGCCACCAACTCTGGTCGCAAGTTGCAACAGCTTCACGTTCACAATAATAGCACTAATTATCTAGTTTCAGATTGTATTTCATCCACTCTCAAATTCAATTCATTAGCTATCCAGTTTAAGGGTATAATTTTTAGGTCTTCAAATTCTTGGTATGAATTTAATTGTTCCCATAGAAGAACTTTTTCTTTTTTGTTGGTCAGATGCACAAAGGCATACAGCCAAGTCCACACTCTTACTCTTTCCCCAGTATCTATTGGCTTAAGAACTCGAAGGCATGGTGAGGAATAGGAAGCACAAGAACTCAGTTTAGCTCCATTTTTTCTCTGCGTAAGGAGACATGTACTGATCCACCATGGATAAAGGATTTCTGCCCATTCTTTTCATGTCATTTGCATGTAGTGTAGCTGACCCAGTTATTGCACATTCAAGACTGCAATTTCAAGTCTTATCTTCAAACAACAGTATTTCTTGCCAAATTTTGTTGTATAGCACTTGCACTATGTCAGCCACCAAATCCAATCTGTGACCTATAGCAAATACATATTATCTGAGTTAGCATTTTCCATTTATCCCACGGATGCACACATAATTGGAGAAAAACCCTACAAATGCACTCATGCACACCAAGACCCTACCATTTCACATAATAAGCCCCAAATTACTAGTTTACTAAAGAAGCTAAGTGCTGTTGTGCAAGAAGGAAGGACCAGTGTGAGATAGTAGGGATCTTGTTCTCCAGGATAGAGAACAATTATGTGCAGCAATAGGGAAAGTGGTGTGTAACAGTAGGAAAATCCCAATGAAAATCCATTTACCCCTAGTTAAGAAGAGAAATTTAAAGCTGTTCATAAGAGCTTCATTTCTCATAAGGCAGAATGATGTTTTCTCTCATTCTATTACAAACCTGCCACCCAAAAACACTCTCTGTGACACAAAATGGAATTAGTGCCACATGCAGAAAAGTTGGTTCTGATCAGTGACAGTTGCTAGGCAACTGTTCCTAGTAATCCATACAAACATTCTTATGGGAAGCAGAAAGCAAACAGCTCAGCATGGAAAATTAGCTATCTTTAAACTTCCACAGCATTCGGAACCAACTAGTTCTAGATTACTCATCAAAAAGTAAAATAATTAACATCACCCAGATCAAGACGTCTAAATTGTGTAACTCTTATGAAAAATGAGCAAGTGTGTATGAACTGTCACACAACATGGAGATCATGCTAACCATCAAGAGTGATCCCAAATGAAAAGCAATTAGCTTTAGCAGATTCTCATCATCTTAACAATGAATTGTAATTTCACTTGCAAGGAGTATCTGCAATAAATGTGCTCCGAAGTTTCAGTCTTACGTACCTCACATACTTCAACCACATTATCCTGTTGCCATTTGCTTTCCATCACAATTTGGTGAAAACAAATCCACAATTACCAAACTTTCTAGATGTGGTTGTCTACATGCCTACCTTATTGGTGCATGGAGCTGTGTACTGAGCAGCAGCACGTGAGACAATTGCCAGCAACCACTCAATAGTTCATCAGCATGCAGCAAGAGAAAGGGTCTTCGTTTGCACCTGTAACAGATCTGACGGTAACAGCAAAAAGCTGATGTGGAATGATGATAGTAGTCCTGCTTTATGGAGCAAGAGTAAATTACTGGTACAAGGAACTGGTTCAAATTTTTTGTTAGCTGGTTTGCTGGTTTTGGTCAAAATAAACCAGCATGGCTCTTCCACAAATATGTGGTGCAGCAATGTGCTTTCTTCTGAACCCCAACATTCATATTGGCATTGGGAGAGTTGTCTTCACCTCCATCCAGCCCACATGCCCAGAAACTATTCTGACAGTTTGAGCCCAAAGATGGTTCAACAACTGATTGCCTTAAAATATGCCATGTTGATGATTCAAGAATCAGAAATGGCTATTCAATAACATAGTTGGGATTCACAGCTAAGATGCGCTCATCTTCAGCTTTAAATGTGCGTCTTGATTGTGGTGTCTTCCCTTCTGCAGCTGCACTAGCAACTTCTGCCTCTTGGGCAGCCTGGGCTGCTGCAACAGCATCTGTGCCATCGTCCAGCACAACCAGGACTCCTTCACGGTTGATTAAATGCTGCAAACACAACACAAAATTTTGTAAGATTGATAGAATGTCAAATACTCAACTTAGCACTTTGTTTTGACATTGAACTTCATTGCATGCAACAGTCCACTGCATACCTCTTATCCACAACTCTTCAATTACTGTAAGGGATAAGCATATTTAACTCATTTGGGCTAAGCATTGCGGAGGCTTCATCCAAAGGCTTATCACAGTGAGCATTTCTGAGAATCAAACTATTTGTACAAGTCAGGGAAAAGTACCTGAATAATAGCTTTAACCTGTTTCAACTCTTGAGCCATCTCTGCAAGTGAAGAGAAATGCTGTTTCTCATGGAGCTCTTTGACATACCAGCTCTGCAAATCTCGTTGCTTCAATCCAGCAATTCCACCAACTGAAAGATGGATACTCATGTCAGAACGATGTTCAGCTCAATAGGATGTTCGTAAACATGGGTTAAGTACAAAAGAATGTATTGCATTGAGTAACAATACATCAAGCGCAGCAGAAACTTCACCCACCTGGCTCTTTCTCTTAGAACATGTGTGATTAAAAAAAACTCCACAAAGAGACATACCTTCTTCCACAGAATCCTCATGCTGACGCAAATGCATGACAAGTGCTCGAGTGACTTTCTGAAATTGTTCAAAAGTTACAGCCACCTTCTTCTTTTGTGGCTCAGAACCTGTTATCCGAAACCCAGTCAGCTGAAGTCTAACCTCAAAGTTCCAAAATCATGCATCATCCACTGTTGACAGCCTTAGTGCTGTCTTGAACAGATCAACTTAAACCAAAAAAAATCAAAAACAAAAGTAGTTTATGGTGAAACCAGAAGGCACCCTTTCTGATTGTAGTTCTCCATTGTCCACTTTTTTCCACTTTGTGAACTCATGGAAGATCAACGGCTATCCAACTTCTATAGTCAGTGAATGGAACAAAGATAGAGAAGCAAGCTCTGCATCAAAATACAAACCTTCATTTGCCACCAGTGGAGACCCTAAAGGTTCTCCAGTACCAGTGGTGATAGGGTTGTCTGTTTGCATGTCCACATTCATGGCCCCAGCAGCATTCCCCTCACTGTCCTCCATGGGCCCAGCACCTCCATTTGTTGTTTCCCTAGTTTCATCATCAAGTACTTCATCGAGTTCAATCTCATGTGTATCCACACTGCATTGTCAGCAAGAAACCAAAATCAGTCCACAAGCACAAAAGTAACAAAGAGCCAGGAATGCTTTGTAAAACATATAAGTATGATCATATGCATTCACATATCTTGATGGGCTGAAGAATCCACCCATCCTAGCTGAATCACACATAGGCCGATGGGAATTTCTTGTTTTTCCCAAAGATTTGAGAATCCTAAACCCTGATCCCCCTGTGCTCATGATGACAACAGAAATCTTAATTATTCTGACACTATAAATGGCAAACTGATCATCTGGTGACAGAAAACTCTACTTTGCAGAACAAACAAATCAAACTGGCATACATAGTGTTGACTTATTAACTACTTAGTCTTACATTCTCTGAATGGAACCAAACTGCCAGCTCAAAAAGCATTAAGAACCTCAAATCAAAAAGTTGAGACAACCCTCACCTGATAATAGATGTACTCAAAAGACGCCTTGCCTCCCTTACATGTTCTGGTCTGACCTGAAATGCCCAAATCACTTTATCAGGCACTTTTTCATGGGCATTTGCGGACAGAGCTTGAAACATATATCTATGAGATTGCAGAGATATCTCCAAAACTACATTCTGAAGGTAACATAACAATCAGTGCAGTCATAATCTTTGAGTGTACTCGCAAAGTATCAAACAATTGCCTTCATCATGAATAGCAGGGACAAACTGCCCTGACTATCCATCAACTTCATCAGCTCTGGTGGATGTAGATGAGCAAATAATAATCTGCCCAAAATTTGGGCAAACCATTCTAGAAAATCTGTGTCCTGGGTTTCTGTTGCATTCCTGGAAGCAATGTGAAGACTCACAAAGGATATTGGCTAGCACTCAAGAGACATAGCTTGATACACATGAACACACAATCACTGATAGACATGCAACTTGGTCACATAATACTGGTCAACTTGGAATTATAGCAGTCAAGTAGAACTGCTATAATTCCAAGTTGACCTGTATTACATGTGACTAGTATTACTTTTGTTTGTAATGTCTTGACTCTTCCTATGGCAGGCATTTTGACTTGAATGAATATATTATCTTTGATAAGAATAGAGAAATCTCCATTCTCACAATGAAGAGAAAACCCCCAGCAAGGTTAACACTCCTTCAAGAAGCCACAGAAAGATCCAGATTAGGAAAGACAAAAACAAAACAAAACAGAAAAACAAGAAACAAAAAACAAAAAACAGCCATATGAACCAAAGTGCCAGTCCCACTTGTTCAGGGACCATTAACAGTAGTATGCACGATAGTGACTTGACCACCACAACTTCCCCACTGACTTCATCAGCTCCCTACAGTGGGTAAAGGCCAGTGACAAGCACCAACCTACAAACTGAGTTTCTGCTGCAATTCAGGAAGCAACAGGAAGACTCAGCCATACTAATAGCTAGCAACAAACCACAACACAAGGACAGGACAAAAAACAGACCAACAGAAATGGAAAAGCAGAACTTTAGAGGAAAGGGGACAGCAGGGAACAGATAAAGAACAAGTGGGCCTAAAAGAAGCTCCCCACTTACAAGACTCACAAAATCATTCTGAAAACTCCAAAAGCAGAAGTTCCAAAGAGGAATTTTTCTTTATTAAGCAACCCTCTAGTTCTCTTTAGAAGAATTTTTTAAGGGTAGCCTTTACCTTCAGAAGGACAATAAGACTGACAATCTGAAAGACGAAAAACCTCTTACAACTACAAAGTCTCAAGAACCTGTAAAATTGACTATTGATAACCCCCAGCTTTGCAGTAATTGAGATATTGGAATGAACATGAGGCATTCTAATCATTTCAATACCTGCATACTCTGGTTGAGAGCGTTTGTCAAAAATGTCACAGGAAAAACCTTGAGGAATTTGTCTCACAGCAAGATCCAAGAAATTAAAAGAGAAGCCTTTAGAGATACAATTCAACTCACAAGATGTTTTTGGGTTTACACTGCCGCCAAAAGAGCCTTGGTTTAGCTGAATGAATATAAGCTGGATATTTAACTAGACAACTCAAACAATTGATTCGAAAGACTGCACTGTAACAAGGGTTTGCAGCAGAAAAAATGGGTTTGAAGCTCAAGTCATACTTCAGATTTACAATGACAGCGTGCAATAGCTTCTGATAAGCGAATAAGAGCCTCCAGCTGTCGTACTGTGATACGATATGCAACTTGGCTCCCTGGAACTGCATCACCATGCCGAAGTGCAACATATGCCTCCACTAGCACCTTCCTTGCTTCCACTGATAGCTGCACCATATAGCACACATATATCTAAGATGAGAAAAGAGACTAGGATGGCAGTCAGAAAATCCACTACTGCTGAAAACATCCAGGGAGGCTTTATGCTGCACCCGCCTATTTCTCATTCTGAGAGTACAAACAATAGATCAACTCATCCACAAGGATTACAAGAATCCTCCTTCTGGAGGCTAAACAAGTCAACAGCACATTATGCAAAAACCCAGCCAGCAATCATTGTTAGTTCGTACACACCTCAAAGATTTTTAAACTAGCAAGAGGGAAGAGATTGAAAAGGTCCTGTAGGGGTTAGGAGTTCACATCTGAGAAAAAAGAGCCAGAATATGTCACCAACAAACCTGAGGTTTCAGGGTCCTTGCATATGCAATGTAACGTTGCAGTTGGACAGTGCTGAATTCTGGAGAAATAGCCTCTTCCTTGAGTTGGTGCACTTTCACTATATGTTGGGCCACATTGTAGTCTAATACATCATCCGGTTCATCAATCATCACATGCACCAGGTCAAATCGTGACAAAATGGCTGGAGGCAGTGCAACATTGTACTGCGAGACAAGCAAGAAAGAGCATGAATATCAGATCAAAAATGATAGCAGCAGCAAAGCACTCAATGGAGCAAAATAGACACTAACACATTGCAGCCACTGACCTTTAAAGGCTTTGATTTATCATAACGACCCCCAGAAGGATTTGCAGCTGCTAGGATAGAAGTGCGTGCATTCAAAGTAGCTTGGATTCCTGCTTTTGTGATACTTATTGTCTGCTGCTCCATAGCTTCATGAATGGCAACCTGTGGATGCACAAACCACAAAGAACTTAGTAACGCTTCAAAAGCAAGACTAGCTCAAGTGCATCAGCTTGCTTCTGTTGTTCTGTCCATTGTGTACTCCTGTGCAGCAGTATATTGCAGGCCAAGCATAAAGACTTAGACCCTCAATCACTATTTTTTCCCTGACCAGCAGTTGGCACTCTATTATGCAGTCATGAAGAACAAATATCTATGAAATTGCAGAGAAATCTCCACAACAACAATTGGAAGGTAACACAACAATGAGTGCAGTGAAAACCTTATGAGAGCCACTCACAAAGTGTCAGACGACCATCACCTTCATCATGAAAAGCTTGTGAGGGTAAGTTTCATTTCATTTCAGCTTGTCCCTCTAAAAGAAAGCATTTAAGCCATTGGCATGGAGAGGCCTAGATAACAGGACAGCATACCTGGTCTTTGATGTCCATTTTGTCAAATTCATCAATACAGCATATTCCATTGTCTGCTAGCATAAGTGCCCCTGCCTGCAGAGTTCTCACCAGTCATGCAACAATCTGGACATTCATGACAAGTCTTGCCAGCTTCAACGAACAGGGTTAGGGGTGTGGACAGAAATATTTACTAAGAATCAAAGCAGATCTCACAATCTCCTCACTAATTTGGATCTAATTGCCTACTTGATGACACCTTTCAAAGCCTGCAACCAGATGCAAATCCAGCAAATATGGTACGGAACCGACTGAATAGAGTAGGGTATAACCTCAATGCAAAATTCACCAGTTTCAGGCTCTTTTACAACACTTGCTGTCAAACCTGCTGCTGAACTTGACTTGCCAGATGTGTAAACAGCTCTTGGAAGAAACCCTGCAACATACCTGCATTCAGGCACACACCCAAGATTCTGGAGTTAGCAAGCTGGTGACATCAAGATACAGTTGAAGAGATGCCAGTCACTGTCACATGAACAGAAGTCTTGATTTTCCATCAATTCTGACATGTGAAATACCTATCAAACATTTTTCCTTAGTCAAAAAAATTTGGCCAAAAATGTCATGTATAGAATGTCAATGCCAATAACAAGGGGTACAGGATAAAGATCAAAGGGCAAAAGACTTATTATAAATGGTTGAAAGTTCTATGACAATGAGAGCATTGAAGCAGACAAGCTCAACTTAAAACAGAGAACTACCATTTTAAAAGAAAGCATACTTGAGAAACTGTGACTTGGCACAACTGGGGTCACCCACAATACAGACATTAATGTCCCCTCGCAGATTGATGCCCTCATGTGTCTTCTTGTGAACACCTCCAAAGAGCATGAGCAAAATTGCCCGTTTGATGTCCTGGTGCCCAAACACAGTTGGAGCCACGCTGTTGACCAAGCGGGTATATATTCCTGGCAATTGAGACATTTGGTCTACCTCCGCCTTGTCCCTATCCTGAATCCACACATCTGGTTATGTAAATAATTTAGTCTGTTCATCTAATAAATTTTGCTGCATAAGGCACCACAGCTCAATATTAGGCATACATGTACACTCTCATGTAGTACAAACAAAGAATTCTATAGGCAAAGGGACACTGATTTCAGCAATTCTTCATCTCTTACTTAATTATTTTGAGAAGATTTGATCCATTTTTTACAATTGCTCTCCTTTTGCAGTTCATAACTGTTAAAACTGTCAGCAAATCCTGTATTTGTGATTGAAAAGATAGAGTTGCCAACCTTCAGCTCAAAAAGATCTTCATCATTAGTAGCGTTGTCTCTTCCTACTGCCCGAATATCAATGCCATCCTGCTTCCTGTCAGCCGACTGAAATAATAAAAGCAACAGGATCAGCCAAATAGCAAAAAAGTGTGACCACCCAGACCTCCATGCTGTATTAGTGTGAATGAAATCCATTCAGAGCCCAGCAGAGACAATATTAACGTTCCAGAGTTACAAATAATACCTGGACAGAATTGGCAATAAATGCAAGACGATAAGAGAGGTCTCGAACTCCAAGGGCTTTAATACCACGTAGACCTTCACTTGCTGCACTCCCATTTCGACTGCTTGCATCCCCTGCTTTCCTCATAGACTCTGCTCTATCTCCGGGTGCAGAAATTGCTGCTATGTCAGGTACCACAACAACTGTTCCTGTGAATATACACCTGCACCAAACATGAAGAAATTGTTGCTACCAAATAGTGCAATACAAAGACAGCAACTTACTCTCCACTAGGAGCACAAATGGATTTTATACACTCCGATAGGTTGCCAAGGAAGACACAAACCTCTAGTTGCACAATCTATGCTAAGGCACACAAATGTGATCATGACAGGGACAAGAGATTTGCAAGGGTGCCACTGGCCACAGCTTACTTGTCACCAGCACGTGCAATCTCCACAATCTCATGGCGCAGAATTATGTCAAGTGTTCGGGGCAGTGAACCTGCAGGAATCTCATTGGAGTTTTCCTGCATGCGCACACGCTGCCAGTCTGCAAACTTGCTCTCCTGCCTCAACAACGCCCATCTCTCGGCATTTGAACAGGTTGCATTTTTGCACACCAAAGGCTGCCCAACAGATTTGAATACCCATGATTTCAGTAACCATTGCTCATAAGAATTGATCACATACATCACTCAACTTCCCTATGATGCAAAACTAGGGTGTAGATGGTAAAAACTTTCCATACACAAATTGATCTAGGTAGCAGACAATGTATCCAGCATGACAGAAAGAGGGTAATTACAGGCAGATGGGAAGGGAGCAAGGTGCATAAGAAGATGTGATCTCCAGACCTGAGTGTACTTGAACTGTTGCTGAACATCTCTGATTATAGTCCCACAATCCAAGCACTTGAATGTTCCTTCAAGCAGCTCAGGCCGCACTTCACTGGTCCGAGTGACCACTCCACTGACTGCAATCAGCCTCCCTATTTGACGAGTGTCAAGCTCCCTTAGCCTGCAAAGATTTTATGAGCTGGTGAGCCAGTGAGCTGGTCAATTCCCTGAGAAAATACATTGCCTCTATCTGGTGACTACTGCAAACAGAACAACACAACACTGTGGGAAAAAATTCTTTGCACAATGAGAAGAATATGTAAGTACTCAATGTACTTCCATGATCTGCACAGTATGCATTATCTTGTATTTCAGGAATTACACTTTCAAAAACCTCCACTGGCATGAACTGCTTCAATTTGAAGTTTGATAATAACCTCAAGAACATTTCAATGAATGGCTCTCTCTCAGGACAAGTATGAGTCATCCAGGGACTGTCCACTGTCGCTGCATTTGCAAGTACTGGAGGCAATCAGACACCAAGGATGGAAAAGCATGGATGGTTAAAACCTACTTGTATATATGAGGGAGCCTGTGGAAGGCAAGCCAAAGCCTCTTGTTCTTGTCATTGCTGATGTATCCAGGTCTTTCATGCTGAAATGAAAATTGCTCCAAGGCACTCAATAAGTGAGGCTCAAACCTGACATGAAATCAAGGGCTATGAGAAAGAAAGTATCATGGGATACCATCTATGCCCTCTCCAATAGCATACATTACATTAAAATTGCTGCAGAAACAGATGAATGGACATCTCAAATCCAGCACCATGCTTCCACAATACCTGAGCACCACAGACAACCCAACCTGTTTCTGAAACGGCCTTTGAAGCTCTGGAACGTATTGTAACTACCAGAAATGGACAAGCACAATGTGTGGTGAGCAGAAATACCTCAGATATTGTTCAGATATGACTTGCTGTAGAACAGGATTAGCCTGCATAAGGTGACCAAAGTCAATAGGCAGAGTGGTTGACTGGCCAGCTTTCATCTTCTCGTACTCCTCCACATATGTCCTTACTCTTCCCACTTCAATGTCATCACTGGCTGTTGATGCAGGCTCTGCAGCAAATCTGTAGCACTCTAATTTCCCATATCAATTCCCTCTTATACTCTCTCTCTCTCAGCTGGCTGACAAATATTTTCCTTCTTTACCATTCTCAACCTACCATTCTGCTTGTAAGATTTTTGGTTTGCTTTTAGGTGTGCTACTAATGGGCTACTGGTAACATCTCTATACATACACAGCACTGTTTGTGGTTGGTCAGTTACATGCTATCAAGTTTACTACTGCAAGGGATTAAGATTTTGAAGCGGTTGTTGGTGGGTATCCTTACGTGTTGAGAAACTCCAGAAATTGTCTCTTCACCAGTACTCCTGCTGCTTCATCGCCCGTATTGTACAGAACGTCCTCAGCATCACGCGACATACTGTCCTTTTACCGATTCTCCTGAGAACCTACAATGATTCCATATCACAAATGAGCTGTCATTGCAGTAGTAGACCATGAGGAGCATATGGAGAGGGGCGACAGAGCAATTTCAGTTCAAGATTTTGAGGATGCAACCAAGATTTGAGACATGGATAAGTCTCACAAGATGATAAAGAGAAGCACATAAAGAAAGTGAAACGAGGTCCAAAGGCACACAATAAACCCGAGACATTCAGACAGTGTGAGAAAAAACAACGAGCAAAAACAGGAACTCAACAAACAGATTCTCCACAAGCTCCTAAGAAAGATAACAGAGTCAAAAGGAACTTTTCGAAACGACAACGAATGACCTCCCTCCATTAGGCTTACACATAGCTTCTCAGCAGAATCTACTCCTGCGATGATACTTAAGAGACATGAAAAGGTAGGATTAAACACAGGCTACACAGATGGAGACGGCAGCGCCGATATAACAAGAGGAAAGGAGAAACGAAGGTCAGAAAGTCCAAATAAACTCTTCAGCTCCTTGTAGTTCTCTAGTTCACCAGATAATACATCAAAAAGACGCAAGGAGAGAGGGAAAAAAAACTCAAAATGACGACAGACGAGAGCAGAGCAATATATTTATTCGAGCAGAAAAAACCACGCCTCGTGAGACAAAAGTTGCGGGCGCGGCTCATTTTTCGCTGGTACAAAAGGAAAATGGGAAATGCGAGAGGAGGAAAGAAGGGGGAAAAACAGAGAAAGCAGAGGTTATTTTGCAGCATTGGCGAGCCAAAAAACACATAGGGTTACAAGAGCACTTACGATGATCAAGGAGGACACTGGCGATGAAGCTCTTGCTCTCCAAGCTCCAAGATCGTTGCAGCAAAAGCATTTGCGGGAGGAGAAAGCATCAGCGAATAGAGGCAAAGGAGAGGCGGGTTTTTGGCGGGAAGCGCAGGGTCCAGGTGGGTCCAGATTTTCACCGTCATAATGGCCGATTCCCCAGTTATATCAAGCGAGTTAGGGGTGGAAGGAGCCCTTACGGGTCCCTCAACGGGGGCGTTCGCAAAAGTGACGGGCCTGGCAAGACACAGTAAGCTAATGATGGGCCTCTAAATTTGCGCACGCCCTGCCATCTAAGGGCCTCTTTCCATGCATGGGTAAAGAATTCCTCGTTTTTTACTAGTGTATTTTTAGATCAATTATAAAATGAAATATGTCACACGACACAGCCCTGCCGTCTAAGGGCCTCTTCTTAAAGAATCCCTCAAGTTTTTCTAGTGTAAGTCCATTATCAAAGAACCTCTGGTGCATGACCTCCCCAGTCACTGAAGTTTGGCAAATGGTACCTACACCCCCATTGTCTTGACTTTTATGTTGGCTCTGGCCCTTTGTGAGGGGGCGGGGGAGACTATATAATAATTTCAGATTTAAAGGCCCTTAGTTCAAGGAACATTGGGAACATTGTCAACAACGTTTGAACATACAGATCTGAAATGTTCCAGAAGATAAAAGAAGTAATTACTTAGGTGCACACCTAATTATCGTTATTTCATTGTCTTCACGTGTTCTAAATAATGGTGCATTGAAACAAGAATAAAAATATATCTTTTCCTAAGAAGTGTAGGAACATAGGCCTAGTGTGATTCATATTAAGTAGATCACGGATGCCGCTCACAACACTTTCCTTTTTTTAAGAGGAGCCATATTAATAGGCCCATCAGCAACTTTACTGGAACATTGGGCACAAACCCCCGTCCCCCAAGAAAAGCACCTCTTTCGACCCACAATCGAAATATATACCATAAAGGTGACCTTTTCAGTTTACACTATAGCCATGGGAGTTGAACTTTGGGCAAACCTTATGGGATAAAACTGAGGTTCTATTGGCAATGTATAAGGGGAACAAGTTGGGAACTTGAGGAATCCCATGGGAACATGATGTAAACAAGTGGGGAAAACAAAACAACCCTGCTCTGGACACGCTCAACTGTGGTTTATAACTTCTATAGATTGATGCAATTTTACATTCCATCCAGATTTTGTATTCAACTTATGCTGACCCTAAACCCTAAACCTTGGAGCAAATGCTGCTGACTTGATTCAGAAACAACAGCGATTGAAATTTCCAAGTACATATAACTTTTCCTCGCGCACGAAGATTTTTCTTCCTCTTGAGTTTGAAGCATTTCTCAAGTTTTGCAATATTGGGTTTTTCCCCCTTGAAGAATCAAATTCAATCTCCTCTTTCACAATCCTCTGTGATGCCAACATTTCTCCTCAATGAGCAGCTTTGAAGTTTGTCTATGAGTTTGTTGTTGCCAATTGTTTTGCTTGCTAAAAGGCTTGCCTACATTAATGGTGTGCAGGCCAGAAAACCAAGGGTCAAGAGAAAGAATGAACTTGCTTGAAGATCTAAAGGAGTTTGATGAAGGGGCTAAGGGGTGTGTTCCCATTACTTGGTCTGATCTCATTCACATAAGAGGTATATATACTCCTATTGCATATTTGTGCTTTGCTTGCAAATTTTATTATCACCGCATGTGGGGCTTTTGTGGATCATTGTTTGCAATGAAAGTTTTGTGAATCATATTTCAAGCAACTAGCATGAACATGGTTTAACTTTCATCATGTCCAATTTCCACTAAGATCCTTACTTGATTGTCAATATCTTTTCTCCCTTGTATGTGTTTGGCAAGGAAATCAGCCTACAAGAGAACATAATACATTGAATCAACAATCCACAAGTATGGAAGCAACGAGTAAAAAGGTCTCCAACTATGTGCTGCAAATGGCTCAAATGGGCAAGTTGAGCACCACTTTATTCTTACCTTTTGTTCAAGCAAAGACTACATATTTTAAAAACTTCCATTTCGGTATAAGACCTCTAGATCCCTTTATTGTTGTTAATGTTATGAACTTCATATCCATCTGACATGGTTTCTAAATTATCATTGTCATCCCACAATGGGGTCAATTTGATGAGCTATTACATCACTTTGAAACATTAGAATCGATATGAACAGAAGCATGCAATCATGGGAGAAAACATCACTGGCAAAGATTAAGAAAAGGTTCGTTAACAACTTAGTATTCAAAACTAAGTCATGACAAGTAAAAGAAAAAGCCCAAACTCACCCATTGCTATTGTTAATGTGCTTCTAATCAACTTGACCCCAAATCCAATATATGTGGGTCTCATTTTTTTAACAGTTTGAATGTAGTTTGTTGGGATTGTAAAAATATTGTATGTAGATTTGTATGAATACAATATATAGTTCACCAATGTATTGAAACAAAACCTTATAGTATCCAATCTCTTCAAATATCTATGAAGAGTTATATATTAAAAAAATTATGTTATTTTATCAAGACCTTGTCTTATTCAATAAAGCAATTCTCTTTATATTAATTCTTTAATATCAATAAATCAAACATGGTATCAAAGCTTGGTTGGTGAAGGTCATAAATTCCATCAATATAAAGGAGTCAAAGTCAATGAATCAAACAAAATGTGGCTCCTTATTAATGCTAATGAAAAATTAATGAATTAGATGGTTCATATACATTTATCAAGTAATATGTCTTAAAATTTCAAATTAATTTCAATAAATGTTCACATTGATGACAATGTTTTCTTGCATTGGAAGATGCAATCTTCACCATGGCCAAATCAAATTGTAGATCGATAGTGACTTAAATTTCAAATAAGTCACTTGAATTTCAATCATAATTGAAAGATGATTGATAATAATAAAGTTGATGTGAATCGTATTACTAAATTTGATGTACAATATTTTCATGTGTGGAAACACATAATTGCATTAGTGTTTAACAAAAAAAGGTTTGGCAAATTGTTGTAGGAACAGAAGCCAAGCCAATAACTCCTACAGCAACTCAAATTATTAAAAGAACCCTTGTTTTACCAACCATAGGGGCTAACAACATAAGTGATTGGGTTGAGTGTAATAATCTTGTGTTTCCAATCAAAATTAACATCAAATGAAACATGGTTATAATTAATCCAAATATTTGAATCAAAAGATGCAATAACTAAAATGTTTTTAAAAGACAAGTTATAAACATTAAAAATGAAAGAAGGTGAAAATGTGACTAAGCATATTCATAAATTCTAGTTTCTTTTACAACAACTCACTACTACATGAGCTATTATACAAAATGATGAAGCAATAATATTTCTTATGAAAAATATGCTTACAAGTTATAAACTTTTCATAAGTTCCTTTTGATGGCAACCCAATTTAACCTTGTAATCTTTAATTACCGATCTATTACAAGAAAAAACCCTTATGAAAAGTTTGGGAAATGCCTCAAATAATCTGAAAACACTTGATGTAGGAAAAGGCCTACCCCTGCAAAATTCAAGAATAATAAATTTTTAATGAAGAATTCTTTTCAAAGTAAAGGCATAGACCTACATACCTTCTTTGATAAAAGGAATACAATTAAAACAACTAAAACATGTTTAATTAAGGATTGTAAATAAGAGAATTGCCACAGAAACAACATTTGGAAAACAACAATCCAATCATATTGCCACCCACAATGAAAAATTGAACATGTGGCGACCTGAACTACAGAAGAAGGCAATGATCATGTTCGGTATGTGGATACTAGGGCAACCTCTCATATGTCCCATAACATAGAGTCGTTTAAGACATATAAAAAAATTGTCCAATAATCAAATAGTGTATTTAAGCAATAACATTACACATCAAATATTTGGTCAAGGCAAAGTTTTTATTAAATTAGAAAATGGTCAAATATGGGACATTCCAAATGTTTTGCATGTCCCAAGTTTTTAAAAAAACTTGATTTGGATGGTGGTGAAATTGTCATCAAACAATGGCAATGTACCCTTAAAAATGTTCAAGGTCAAACAATAATTATTTGTAATATGGAGTTTGATTTATATAAATTGGGTGAGACTATTAAAAATAATAAAATTCAAAAAGTTAATCTTGCTACGATGGGATCTTAATGTAAAAATAGAACCTTAGTGGGAGGGATATTAACTATGCTACAACAATCAGGCCTCATTAAAGCATTTTGGGGAAAAATAATCCTTACGACTAATTATTTACAAAACTGATCTCCCACCAAGTCTATAGATACTTATAAAACACCCTATGAATTGTGGATGGGTTATAAACCTAATTTATCCCACCTCAAAATATTTGGTTGTACTACTTAAGCTTTAATCCAAATTGATCATAGAAAGAAATTAGATTCTCATTATGATTTTCCTCCTCAACCTAGTTTTTCCAACCTTCCACAATCATCAATTACTTGTACTAAATCATCAAGGGAAATTAAGAAGCCACAATGACTAATTGAATCAATTGAAGGTCACAAAATAGTTTAAAAACCACCTTGTAAACCATTGTGCAAGGTGACATGGATTTAAATCCTTGTCATTATGTCAATGATTGTGTACTTGTTTGGCCTAAATTATTGATTTCAAGACTATTATTCTTACTAAATTTGACATGACTAACAAAGGTCCTATTCATTATTGTTTAATTAATCAAATTATTCGAAATCAACATGAAGGGTGGATCCTTTTGTATAAAACATAATATTTGTTTGGCATATTACATCACTATAACATGGATGCTACTGATTCTACTGCCACACCTATGGAATCTAGAATAAAATTCAGCAAAAACGACTAGCATGACTCACCAATTGATAAAGCCCACATGTCTCCTATCCCTATTCCCAAGTTGTGGGAAGTCTTATGCATGCCATTATAAATAGTCGACCAAATTGTGCTTTCACTGTTAGCAATCTTACCCAATACATGTTTAATCTTAACATTTCACATTTGCAAGGCATTAAACAAATGTTGTGGTATATGAAAGGCACAATCAACGTGGGTATACAATATCAACGCCATGATGATGGCCATATTTTGTTTGGATTTTTGGATGCAAACTAGGTAGGTGACAAAGATATTTAAAGATCCACCTCTAGTTACTATTTTTTGTTTGCAGGTAGAGTTGTTTCATGGGCAAGTAAAAAATAGACCTTAGTTGCCTTTTATAGCATAGAATGTGAATATATGGCCCTCTTTAAAGTTGTTGCAAAATCAATTTGGTTGAAACAATTTTTACAAAACATTGTTTTTTAACAAATTGAGCCAACCACCTTTTATTTTGATAGTTAGAGTGTTATAGCCGTAAGTGCCAATCCCAAATTTCATTCAAGGAGTAAACATGTCAATACACAATATCATTTTATTAGGGAAAAACTTCATGCCAAGCAAATTCAATTTACATATGTTTCTATTGTTGAAATGACTACTGATATTTTGACAAAGTTTACACCTAAGGAAAAACATTTTCATTGTGTTTACAATTTTGGTATGGACTTTGTATTTCCATCAAATGATTTTCCACATTCCCAACCCATTAAATATGCTTCAATGGCTCACGTGGGAGTTTTTTCCCACAAACACAATTCATCCATCAAGAATATTCCTTCGCACCCAAGCTCTTTTCCTAATGATCCTAAGTCTTTGGAGTGGGAGAGATTAAGACATTGGCAATTGCTTGCTTTTAAATCCAAAGCCTCATGCACAAGCTCATTTATTAAACATAAACATAGAAATTACTTACCTAAAATTAGTACATCCAATTATTCATGGTTGGATAGAGCTAAGTCTCCAAATGGTTCACAACTAAACAAGTTAAACCCATTCCTACCTCTCAATGCTCAAATATAAATCAAAAAATCATTGGTGGGATCATAAGTTAAAAGCATGGGAAGATTATAAAACTACAAGAAATATTAAATCTCCCAAAATTTGGCCTTATTTTCAAGGAGCAACTTTGACAAGAAATAAACATTATTATCTTCCTTGTCACAAACCATGCAAAGTCAACCAAGGAATTAATGTGGGAGGATGGCCAAGTATCAACCATGAATATAAACACATTTATCCATAAATGAAGTACAAATGAAATCATAATTATAATCAGATGATTAATAAGCACATTGTGACATTTGCTAAAAGTTCTTCCATCCAAACATTCCATACTTTAGTAAATTGTATGAAATCATAGTTGCCCCTTGGGTGTAAGAATATCAGGACTGCAAGAAAGCAATTTCTAAGACAATTAATGGTAATCCCTTCCCCAACATCTTGATAATTTCACACAAATACAAAGGTGGATAAGGAATATAAGGTCTCAAAATGTGGGTTTAGGGTTTTAAATTAGAAAATAGACGCAATGTCAGTTTTTTGAAGCAAATGTGAGGAGATAGATGATGGGTTTAGGGTTTAAAGTTAGAAGATAGACACAATGTCAATTTTTTTAAAGGAAATGTGAGGAGATAGATGATGGGTTTAAGGTTTAAAGTTATTTAGAACAATTTCAATGAATCTTGTGGAAATGTGAACCTTGGAATGTTGATTTAGGTCTTAACTTTAGTGTATTTTTGTTTTTTGATTCTAGATCTCTAGAGGAAAGCACCTAGAAAAGCTCTAGTCCAACCATCAATGCACTGCATTGAAGTTTGACCACACATTTCACCATCTCTGACATAGTTGAAATCACTACCTAGCTTAATAATAGACTATGTATAACATGTGAACAACTGAATTACTCGTGATGTTATGTGCTTACATTCATTTTTGAATATTGTTAAAATTTGTGTGAAGTGTGGTCCATTGGGCCATAATACTCAAAAGAATTTGGTTTAGAGGTGATGGTTTACTTAATAGTATAGCCCATTCTAGGTCCTTAAGGGACCACAATAAGGTCTAAGGTTCAAACCCTATGGTTTACACCTAAAACTCTTGTTGGCCCTTTGTTGAAAAGCTTGATTTGGGATTATCAATGGCTTGTCAAGTCTATTTTGCTATTGAACTTCCAAAAACAAAACACACAAAAAACCCATAAGAATTTTTGTGAGTGTGTTTCACAAGTAAGGTAACTATGCCTATCCCTAAGCATTGGTTGGTAACAAGTTGCCACTACAATGCAAAACTTAGTCTGTCAATGGACACATGTGGCTTTTCACCCATTCAAAGAATATCTGTAACCAAATGTCTAAATCATAAAATATTGTGTTCATTGTTTTTGTGATGCCCTTTCAAGAAGTGACATTTGTGTTCAATGACACGGGTGGATGGAGGATAGTAGGCTTGTGGGGGGAGGGGGGGCGTAGGACACCATTCTATGTGATTATGTTCAGTGATGAGGTGTGACTTGTAATGTTATAATGCATACAATGATCATAAAATAGGGTCGACATGAAAAGTGGGGTGGTGGTTTGAGCATTTGGTTATGGGTGTGTTTTGGAACAATGTTAAGAAAATTATCCATGCATAAGCAAATAGGGAGTTTGGTTATGGGTATGTGTTTTTAAACAAGATTTAAAAAATAATCCATGCATAAGAAAATAGGGAGTTTGGTTATGGGGTGAAAATTTCCCAATTTTAAAATAATTCCAATGACAAAAGAGGCTTGGTGTCACTCAAAAAAGGGAGAGCACTTTGGTTCTTTGGTTGCTATAGTTGTAGCATAATGATTTGCTTTATTGGGATGTCCCCAATCTTATTCTCTCGATTTATATATAGACAAAACATGAACAAAGGATTTGCAAACCAAATATTCATATATGAAACATGAGGTGAAGGCATTAATCACAATGGTCAAAAGAACTAATAAAAGTTAGATCAAATTTACATATGTAATGAACAATAGATATGCACTTTAGAAATCATCAACTCCAACATTATTTGCAAAGCCTCTCTCCATGCCATCTCCAAGTTTCTTAAACCCAAATTCAAGTGTGATCGTATGAAAGAAAACAATGTAAGCATTTATAGTTGATAATCCTTCATTGTTTGCTTTTATTTTTCCTAAGTTTTTTATTTGAGTTTATAGATTTTAATGGATTGGATCATCATCATCAAAGACCATTTGCATCTATAAAAGGGGAGGATCAAACAATGATGAAACATGGAAATGGTATGCTTTAGAAAACAAAGACCATCACAAAAAGTTTAAACACCATCATTGATGACAATGAAAAAGGTTATCCTTAATGTAATATCATATTATCTAATCTCTCTCCTTTAATAAAGGGCTTCCACTACTTATTTAAAATTCATGTTTCAAATCCATATGTGTTAACATTCTTTCACATCTTAAATTATTTCTAAAGCAAATCTAAACTCTTATTCATTTTAAACACATCTCCTACAACATGTCCTCCTTGTATTGTTGTTGTTACAATTAACAAAAAGAACTTGAACTTAAAAATTTGAAAAAAAATTGAAAAATGAAATTTGTGTAAACACGTCATAAGTTTTCACACACACCCTCCCTTCTATATCACCAAAACACACACACACACACAATCAAAGTTCTTCAATTAGTCTATCAAAAAAATTTAAGTCAAAAAATAATTATAAAAAAAAAGGACTAAAAGCAAAACCACACACACATATAATGTCACGTTTCTCTTTCAACATATGAAAACAATGAAAACAAGCAAAGCAAATAAACACAAAGTTCTTGGTTCAATTCCATTTTAAAACCATGGGTGAAAAGAGGGAAAAAAATAAGGACCTAAATAGCAAATGATGCATATTTCATTAACACATCAAAACAATCACATGCAACATTAGATTGAAATGGAAGAATTTTCACAACAAACCACAAAAGGGAAAACAAAAGTAGGAAATCTTCATTGTTCTTTACCAATACTATAAAAATGCATCTTTCACTCACACAAATGATAGTTTGCAAACCATTACAAAATGCATCACTTTCATCCATCTCTTGAAGAGTTAAAAAGCTAAAGAGGAAAAGGAGAAGGGAAAGAAGTTCAAATAGTAGCAACACACAAAGAGCTTGATGATCACTTGAAAGGAGGAAAGGGAAGGAAGCTTCAAAAAATTGCACCCCAACAACCTCACCAAGCAAGAAGGTGTGAACCCCAATTAGATAGAACATGAACCCTAGCTAAATAAAATTGGGATTTTATAAGAACAAGACACCTACACCCATAAACCTAAGGTGGCACCCATCTATGTCTAGGGGTTTGGGATTCATGGAACCTTTAAACACCCATGACTGTCGAATATTGTAAATTCAATCCTTTTTGTTGATACAAATGTGAAGGTTTTCACGATGGATTTTATTTGTTGTTTGTTTCATCCATTTTGTTAATGGAATTAAATAACATTTTTTGTACACATTTCATTGTTTGATTATATATTGCAAACAAATCATTCTTGGGTTGTCATGTGTCCCTTTTTAAAGATTTTGACCTTCAAACTTTAGAAGACCATATCTCTCTCATTTCTTGACCTATCTAGGTGATTAAAAGGGTTATGAGTGTGCCCTCTCATGTTCTACACTTTGCCTTTGGAGGCCATAGAAACAAAGGACCATAATTGAGTATGTGATTGGCTTCTAAGACACAAGTGTCCAATCATTAACATGGTTTCCCTACTTAGAAATTTTTTAAATGTATTTTTATTTTTATTTTGGTATGATGGGCAAATCTATTGTGCGTCATTAGTTTTGAAAATACAAGGTTGTTTTTTTTAAATGTTAAGTTTGTCGTTTCTTGTGAAGCAATTAAGAAACATGTTACATAACATTCTTTTACATTTTTTGCTCTTAGTTCAAAAAATGAAACATTCAAATTAGGGGGGGAAATCAAATTCTCATCTAAATAACATGGAGTGAAGACATGTGATATTTCGTTGTTCACATCTTTGTTTGCATAAATTTATTTTTAAAAAAATTTGATTGACATCATAAATTTTGATTATACAAATAATTGTGTGAATTTATAAAAGTTTATAATCTTGGGGTGTAACAAGTAAAAACATTTGTTCACCACCCGTGTTGTTTTGTTCATTTTTAATATCATCCATTATTATTACATGCATAAAAATATTATGTTGATCTTTTTTAATTAGGGAATGCCAATAGTTGAAAATTAATTTTTAATGATGCGCCAATCAATGATATTCATTGCAAAAAAAAAACTTTGTGTGCACTTACCCCCTTTGCAACTATTTAATTAATATGATTCACTAAATACACATTATATCTTCATAATATTGATTTTGAAAACATGTTGGAAAACATTGAGAATTTTGGGAACCCGTTGGAAGTTTTAAAAAACTTGATGGGAATGCTTTGAAAATCTTTTAGGAGCTTGTTGGGAATGCCAAAATTCAAATCCACTTAGAAATCAACATTGGAACCATCATTAAAACAATAAAAGAAAATTTTGAAAAACAACAAATTTGTGATTCATTTATAACTATAATGGACATTTGCAACCAAAAATACCTATAATCACTTAAGACAAGTGGCATAGGATAATTAGTCAAAAGAGACATGAATCTATGGCCATGAAGTTGAAAGTGCAATCACAAATTTTATGAATATGCAAAAAGAAATCATCCATTACCATAGACAATGGTTAGTGTGATGTGGACCCTTCCAACCATGTATCAAACCTCAACTTCCAACTACATTTATGATTAATTGGGGATAGTTTCATGTAAGTGTCCCATTAATGGATGGTTTAGATTTAACTACATGGCATCTCTATTGCACTTGTTGTAAGCATATGCTTATGCAACAACATATAAATTACCTATCGCAAATTGCACAAACAAGGTACAAACAACTTTAACAATACAACTAGGGTGTAGTCACAATAAAAGGAGCCAAATCACGTGTTGATTCTAGTGAAAAACTATACCTCTATTACTTTGAAAAATCACCAATAATTATATAATGAATTATATATTCATATTTTGGGGTTTTGCTTGTTTATTCATGAAATTGATATCCTACAAATTTGGAGTCATTTCATTATGTTATTAGAATCCTTTGTCATACACAAAGCACTTGTTAACAAGGTCATTTAAGGATTCTAAAATTTGAACATGCTTTTTGTTACTCAAACATTCACCAAATGTTCTGGGCTCTAATATACTTCATAAGAAAGGCCACATGTGTTTATATTTTAAAATGCATATGTATTGAATCCTTTGAACAAATGTTGTTAATTTTGATTATGAATGTCCTTAATGATTAAAAAGGTTGAAAATTTGTAATCATGGTTATAAAAAAAAAGTTCATTCGATTATAATCTAGGTCTTCATGCAATTTTTTATATATATTATAATATGGGTCATGTCTCAATTATGAAATTCAATCATAGAAATTACATTTAAAATATAATTTTGGAATTTAATAGACTAATACATGTAAGACATGTGTAAAATGCAGTTTATGATAAGGACTTTGACCTTGGCATCCATTGCTCCTTTTGCTATGAATGGACCCACTAGAGGCATATTGTTCAATATGACACATTAAAGTTTGTTGTTTTGAACATAATGACATCAAATACAATACAAGACTTGAATCACAATACATGGGGTTGGGACTTTGACACATATTTTGTGAAATGTTACACTTTTTCATGATCTAACCTTGGGGAGCTTTACTTCACACAAGTTTTTTCAAATTCTTACTCTATTACCCACGTGGACCATTAATCCAAAAGTGGGGTGTAATTGACTACTTTAAATCATTGTGAGAACTTTAAAATAAAAGAGGTTCACCTTACCTTAGTCATTTCACATTACTTAAACTTATGTCACTATAAAATCATTATGTAATCATCATGTTTCATTACTAATTGACATATTAATACTAGTAGAAATTTTAGGTTTTGCAACTATCATTTGCAATTAAAATTTAGTTGCATGTGACACATGCAACTATAAACTCATGTAGTTGTCTAAGACAAGTCGCACATGACATTTAGTTGCATGTGACATTACATATACAACATGTATATATGGTACTAATATATGTATTCATCCATACATACCAATCCAAATGTAGTTGCACATTATGTGCAACTTTCCTTGCAACTATAGTATGACACATGTTAAAAAATTGGACAACTTGCTTGTGGACACATTTCACTTTTAAATTATTTTTGCATTTTCAAAATAAAAAATTCATTGGATTAATTTCAATTGTTAAAGTTTATACCATTAGGATGATGACACATGGCACACCATGGAACGTTCAATGACCATTTGACACGTGTCCATTTAAAAACACCAATTATATGATGCATGCCACATGGCAATTAAAACCCACTTTTTTATTTCAAAGTATTAATTAATGAAATTTATATCGTCCAATTTAAGTCTAATAAGATGTTGACATGTGGTGCCTAAGTAGGTAGGTAATTATTATACCCTACTACGTAGGTAGGTTTACCTAGGTATGTAAGTAGGTTTAAAGGTTGTTAGGCTTAAGCCATATAAGTAGGTTTTAAATATTCAATTATATATATAAGTTTAACCATTTAATTGAGGTAAAGTTTTGTTTTTCACTCATCCCCAATGACATTTGGAATTTGGTTAATATAATGCTATTGCACCAAGTTATATATTGTTCAAAATTGGATAGGAAGCCAAACAATATGGGATAAAAAATTTCATTGCAAACCTCATGAGTGAACTTAATTACACATTAGATGCAACTACTATATTAAGGTAGACTAGCATGGGGAGGGCTCCATTGCTTTTGGCGTCCAAAAAATAGTTAAAGTCCTCCTCTTGGTGCATCAAATACACTAATAATTGTAAAAAACGGATTAGAAATGAGAAAGTTATGACCCCTCAAAGTAAAGGGGGTCAAGACCTTAAAAAAACAAACCATTGAACATTATAAAGGCCGGTTCTTAAACACCCAAAAAGTTCTTTGTATGTTGGTATGTTGTTATTAGGATTTTACGATGATTTGTAAAACTTTAGATGGCGCTTTCATAACACTTTAAATCATTTAAAACAAATAAGAAATAAGAAAGTTATGAGGTTTAAAAGTAGGAGGGGTCCAAAGAGAAGAAAAAAAGAAAAAAAACGTTTTGTAACTTGGAAAGCTTATTTTTCTTCTTTTCCTTGTTGTTAATTTTTCATTGCTCCTTTTCCTTTGCACTTCAAAGATGATTGTATGATATTTTTAATAATTATGATTAATTATAATCAAAATATTATTTCAATATTATTACCTAGCTTAAACTAGTAATTAGCTTAGGATGTTTGGGTACTTGTAAGTTAATTATTGTAGCTTATTTACCATGATTATTTTAACATAAATAATAGAATTTAAATATATAATACTTATTGAGTACATATATTTAGTTGATTATTATAATTATAATAGAATTATAATTAATAATTATGAATATTTTTACTAATTTTTAATATTGTCATATTGATTAATTCTGAATAATGTTTTTGTTTAATCAAATTTGCACATTCTAAAAAAAAATCCAAATAATAATAATTTTTTCCAAAACAGATATTTAAATATACTTAATAAATAAAAAATGAAAACTTGCAATATATAATTAAACCATGATAAATTTAACATAATTTAATTTAACCATAATTAATTTAACTTAACGTTATTTAGCCATAAATATTTTAACTTAAAATTAATTTAGCCATAATTAGCTAAACCTAATGAATTTAGCCATAATTAATTTAACTTAATTGAATTTAACCATGTTTAGTTTTAGCCTAATATAAGCTAGCCATATTTAGTTTAGCCTAATTTAAGTTAGCCATATTTAGTTTAGCCTAATTTATTTTAGCCCTAGTTAGTTTAGCATAATTTAATTTAATTTAATTTAACCATAATCAATTTAGTCTAACTTAATTTGGCTACAATTAGTTCAACCTAATTTATTTTATTTTAATTTATTTTAGCCATAATTAATTTAGACTTATTCAATTTAGCTATGGTTAGTTTAATGTAATTTAATTTAATTTAATCTAGCCTAATGTTTTTAGCTGAATTTTGTTTAACCTAACTTAGTTTAGCCGTGGTTAATTTAGTTTAATTTATTTTAGTTTGATTTTATTTTAACCATAATTCTTTTAGGCTAGTTTAATTTCATTTCATTTAGCTTAATTTAGTGAAACCATGGTTAATTTAACCACATTTAATGTAAATTTCTACTTAGCCATGGATAATATAAATTTTTAATTAATTTAGCCATGGTTAGTTTAGGCTAACCTTGGTTAGCATGGTTTTAACCTTAGTGCTAAAGGTACATAATACGATTATACATAATCTATGTAGATATATAATGTATATTAATTTAAGTATGTATTAATTTAATTGATTATTTTTATGACAAGTGTCCATGTTATACACATTTAGTTCCATGTTAGTTGCACACATAATCATATGGCCCAAAAATTATGCAATACAAAATCTATAGTTGCAAACATGACTAAGATAGTTGCAAATAATAGTTAGTTGCATGCCAATTGCATATTGATTGGTTATAAATGACAAGATTTTTATTACTGTGTAATTCATTTCTAAATAAAGTAATTAATTAAAGTAAATATGTTTTTTAATGTTTTTAAAAAACATCGTAGGTTATTATAGGTTATTTTACCTTAGGTTACTTTAAAATATTTTGTTTTATGTTATTCCTCACTATTCTTAACTATTCTGCCCCATGTTATTTACAATTGTTATAGGTTATTCTTAGATATGTTAAGATAATATATTATAGGTTATTATAGGTTATTCCACCACATAGGCTATTTTAGGTTACTTGTTTTAGGTTTTAATCAATTATTTTAAATTATTCCATTTTAAATCATTCTAGATTATTCTTGATTATTTTTCAATATTCCACTTTGTGTTTTTTTAAAAATTCAACCATAGGTTAATATATGTTATAACCTATAATAACCTAAGGTTATAACCTATAACAACATAAAGTTACATAGTTTAAAATAACATATAGTATATTTAATATAATTTGGAATAACATGTAATAATTTATAGTGGGTAACCTAAAATAGCAAAAAAATTCCTAGGGTGGAAAAATTTTAAATAGCCAAAAATAGTTTAAAATACAACAACTTAAAATGCCCTAAGGTGGAATAACCTAAAATAATAGAGAATGGATTAGGGTAAAATAACCAAAAAAGTCCTAGTGATGACATTCTTCATTTTGCACATTAAAATTTTTTAAAATTCTTCATTTAGCACCTTGTCAAAACATTCTTGACCCGCGAATGTTTACCAAATTACACTGGTTGATCTATAAAAAGTCCTTAGATGGAATAACCTAAAATAATTGAGAATAACCTAAGGTAGAATAACTTTAAATAAGTTAAGATGAAAAAATGAATAACAAAAAAAAACTTAAGGTAAACTTAGAATAATTTAAGGTGGAATAGCCTAGAATATTCAATAAAACCTTAACGTAAAATAATTCAAAATAGACTAAAGTGCAGTAGCTTAGAATAACCAAAAATAGTTTAAGGTAAAATAATTAGCTTAAAATAATTCATAGTGGAATAATTAATAATAACTTAAAATAACCTAAAGTAAAATAGCCTAGGGTAAGTTAACCTAAACCTAAAGTGAATAACATAAAATACTCAGTATTAACTTAGTGTGAAATAATTAATATTGACCTAGAACATTGTAAAGTGAAACAACATAAAATAAATGGAAATAACCTATTGTATAATAATTTTAAATACCTTATGTCATAATAATATCAAATGGTTGAAATTAACTTAGGATAAAATAGCTTAAAATATCCTAAGGTGGAATAACATAAAATATCCAAAAATAATTTAGGGTAAAATAATTTTGAATAATTTTAGGTGGATTAACCAAAAGTAATTTGAGGTGAAATATCTTATAATAGCCAAAAAAATTTAGTGTAATTTTTTAATTGTTAATTATTATCAATAATTTTAAAAGAAAATTATTAATTGAATAAATTAGTAATTTTCTCATTATTCTAAAAATTATACTATTATTCATAAATATAAATATTTATAACTAATTAATTAATAATTAACTAATCATTATTGATTAATCATGTCTTGTAAGTAATTATTAATTATCAATCCAAATATTCATTAATATTCATTAATTAACTAAATTAGTTGCTAGTATTAACATAAAATGTTTAAAGTGTTAAATAATTAAAAAAATTGGATAATAGTAAGTTTCAGTAATTAATAAATAAAATAATTATTTTAATTATATAAATGAATAGTAAATGATATTATTATTATGAAATTATTATTACCATAAGTATTACTAGTTATTAGTTAATTGATATTAATAATAACATAGTTTATGTGATTAATAATTTAAAAATAAATTATCAAATAACTATTAAATATTAAATATCAATTATAAATATTGATTACCGAGTTATTATTAATTAACTATGTAGTCAAATAATTATTATTATGAATTATTTTATGCTATTATTAATTTAAAATAAATTATTAAATAACATATATATATTATATTATATTAATTATAAATACTGACTAGTAAGTTATTTCTATTCAATTATTAACTATTTAATTAACTAAATATTGTTATAACTTAGAAGTAATAGTAACGATTATTTGTATTAAATATAGTAGGTAGTTCTACCTACCTAACTATTTAATTAATTACTTTTATACATTCACCTAACCTACATAGTCACAATATATGAAAAAAAATACTTAATATGCCCTAATTATAAGATAATTAAATTCACAAAGATATAAATATACCTTAAATATATAATCCAAAACAATGTAATATACATCAAAGGTATATGTGCATCATGTAAAATTAGCCAAGTTGCGACTACTTTTACAACTAATTGGACATAAATGCCTTTTTGAATTGAAAAGCCTAAGAAATTAATCAACATGGAAATATGTAAAACTTAATGGTTACAAATTAGTTACACCATAATCACAAAAATAATAATAAATTGAAACTAATGGTGATTAGTTGTAAAAATGACAAAACATAGTTGCAAATGACATTTACTTACATATAGTCATAAATTGAATAAATGCATAATACAAGATTTTTTCTAGTGATGCTAACTAGAGATGATTTTTTTTATTAGGCTTTTGTACTGCAACTAATCCCTTTAGTTAGCATAGTTAGTGTATTTATTTATTAGTTACCTACCTATAATTTGTTTGCAAGTATAATTTTCTACCTTTTTATTATATTAACCTACATGTTTACCTTCTACTTATTATCTTCCAACTTATTATTTATTAATTACTTACCTATTTCCAGCTTACCTACCTACCTTCTATCCATTAAATGGGCTTATTTATATGGGCCCACCTACTTACCTATTATTATATCAATAAATTAGTGATGAATTAAACCTACCTGTGTAATAAATCCAATGTTGTCATCACAACATGCAAATATTGTAACACCTTTCATCCTTTACTTATATTACGTTTTACCTTTTGATGATAATTTAATGCAATTATGAAATCCTAGATGTTCAACATCCCAAATCAATTCACAATTATTCCCTCACTTATTGGGATGAAAATAACTTAATGTAAATAAAACACTTTGTCTAAAACCATCCCACCATGCTCAAAGATTCACACATAATTTCAACCATGGTGAATTACAAGGTGAAAATGCACTAAAGTGGAGCATTTTTATATACATTTTAATAGTTTCCAAAATTTCAATAATGGTTTATTCTAATTTATATGTGCAAATGATGGAAGAGGTTTCATGTCAACAATGAATTTGTATATCAAAACACAATGTAAAAATTTCTTAGCAATTTTCTAAATATTGAATTTGTTATGAACTTTTGAAGTTGTACATAAAACTTATCACAATCCATAATCAATCCATATTACATGAGTATGGATTCAATACACCTTCCTATAATGCCCTAAATGAACAAAAGACTCAATATAACATGGTGTCATGACATTGATATTTAATAAAACAATTTTGAAGGATGTTGATAACAAAATATTGAAATGAACATTGAATTAAAAGCTTTTTTACCAAAGTTTTTTATTCATTCAAATTATTAATTTAGATTTTCATATTTCAAATATAAGATTATCATAAGCTACAATATGATTATTCAAGTCCTTATGACAAATATATAATGACACCTTTTCACACAACCTATGCAATTTTAGGTGTCCTACATAATGTAATTTAACCTTCAAATGGACTTTTGAATTCTACCATTTTTGTTTCACGTTAGTCTACTTTCACCCTACAATTGCATTGTATGTCTTGGGATAATACAATTCAAGGAATGATTTGTGCAAAACGACCAAATATAAAAGATAAAAAAGGATGCCACAAGGATCAAATTTCTATTTTTAAATATTGAAAAATAAAAAACCTAGAGTTGAAAAAGAATTGGCTTGTATTAAAACCATGACAATGCCATCATTATGGTTCTTCAAAAAGCTTGGCTCCTTGTAAAAAAAATTAACGAAAAAAATAAAGGAGTTAAAAAATTCATCACAACATTTTTAAACAATTTTGGTTTGAAGGGAAATTTAACAAGCTTAGGAGGAGCCAAACTCCTTGTAGAACCACAACACTAGGAGCTTAGTTTTTTTCAATTAAAACAAAATCTTATAAATTGAAAATTTGTTTAAAGTGAGTTTTAATCCCTTGTAGAACTTTAAAACAAAAATTAACATATGCTAGAAAAACTAAGAAGAAAACAAAAGCAATGTTTGGCTTAACAATGCACAAATGCTATTAAATAATAATAATGCAACTTAATGAAATAACATTATTGCCTTATGAGGAATTAAATTTGACTCCTTGTAATGCAACTATGTTGCTTTAAAAACTTTAAAAACATACAAATGAGGGGAATAACTATGTCAAGAACTCATTTGATGGCATCTCTCCCACTTGAGCTTTACAAGCTTTTCTTTCAATCAACTTTGGAATAAAACGTGGAGGGTAGCTTGGTGATGATAATGGAAGGAAAACATGGAAACATGGGACGCATGAAATGGGGGATTTTATTCGTTGTAATTCAAGTAGGTAGGAGGTGGGGGTAGGAAATGTTGGGTTAGGTAGGAGTTAAGGGTCAATGGGTGATTGACAAAAGCTGAACTACTTGTATAAAGGTTAGGAATCATCCAAATTACCTAATAAATAGGTTTTTTTGGGTGGTGGGTTCATGGGTGTTGGGTCACTTGGACCTTTTTACAACATTCCATCATGCACACCAAGATTTACCATTGTACACCTTGCACACCTTATGCCCATCTATTGATATTTCATGTATAAGAACCTATATGCTATTGTGAAAGGATAGGAATCATCAATGTGTGACAATAGGTTTTCATCAATGTTGGGTGCATACCAGTGTATTTGTTTTTGCATCGGGTATTAAACCGGGTATATGCATATATGCTTGCTAGTTTTACTTTTTCAAAAACCCGGACCCCCCTCCTACTTGGCATTTTTCGAAAATCAACACCCATCCCCATTTCATAACTGGTGATTTAAAAATTTCAAATATCTGTAATTAAACCCTACCCGAAGAAAATAACAAGGTAGCGTGTTAAAAAAAAACCCAAATCAATAACCGTTTCATACCTAGATTATGCTACCTTTAGATTGGAAGAAAAATAAAATCTTCAAGCTTTCTTAGTTGTTAAAAATAATAAATATGCATTATTAATTCTGATTGGTGCTTGTACATTCAAATAACACATGTACTCAAGCTTGCAAAACATTAATGTCATTTTAAATTGTTAAGAACTTGCTTTGTAAACTTAAAAATATTAAGATTGTTTGTAAAAGCCTTAAAGACTTGGCAGAGACCTTGCTTTGTAGGAATTATTGAAGACCCAACATGTGTTTTTAAGGGGATCTTCCAAAAACAATAATAAAATAACTTTTTGTATTTGTTCGAGTTTTTGCTAAAGAACTAGGCCTTATATTTGGTTAGCCACATACCCTAACCCCAACCCCCACCACATAATCGCTCTCCTTTCAGTTTTTAAGACCTAAACCCGGGTCATGATTATTTAAATATCATAAAAATAAAAAAATCAAACCCATCTTATTTGTAAAAGGGTGAAAATGCAGTCCTTAATCATTCCTTCCTCTAGGGGGGTAAGATCGAAGGAACAAGGTCAACACCTCATCACTCAAAGAATAACCTACCTTCACTTGTTTAGTTTAGTACAACTATTCAATTAATGAGTAAGAAATCACACAAATAACAAAGGAAGAGGGTAAGGTCTATTGTTTAAGAACAAACCTACCACCCTGTCTATAAGCTAATCCAAGGGGCACATGGGAAAAATAAAGGACATGGGAGAAAATCATAACTAGAGAATAACTACTCTCCAAGACTTTGCAATACTTTCAAAGCCCCTTAATATTGCCCTAGTGGATTTGTATGCTATCCATAGCTACTGTATCACCTTAATAGTGCCCATAAACCTTCTAGTTACCATGCATAACGATTGTAGCCCCTTAGAACGCCCCCCCCGACATTACTTAACATTTGCAACAAGTTACATTCCCTTTTAATCACTACTTACCATTTGTAGTAGTCCCTCCTAGTATGTAAACCATTTCTTTCAAATGTTTTCACTCTTCCTACTAACACATATTGGTTGTTACCTTGATGTGGCAGTAAAAGTTCTTCAACCATCATTCCATTAAAGAATCACACACAAAACACAAGTACATTTCTTCACTACTCTTTCCTTCATAGTATTACAACATACACTTCTCCCAAGAGATTCTTCTATTTCCCCCAACACACAAGGTCTCGAATCCCATAGATTTTTTCCAAGTCTTCTTTTAATTCTTCTTCTTCACAAAACCACACAAGGTCTGTCGCAACCCTAGCATTTGGCTTGCGACTAAGGCAAGGAGGTTGAGAGGTTGCGGGCCTAAAAGTAGACCCGAGAGTCACATCACATGCTCCCGGGAGTGCAAAAAGTGCAAAGAGTGTGAGGGAGTGAACCCTCACACTCCCAAGTGAACTCCCATGTTGGGAGTTGGTGAGAGTTGGAGTCCCAAAAGGACTCCCGAAACTTCAGAGAGCGTTTTGAGGGGTCAAAACTCCATGGCTGGTTGCGCTCCTTATACCAATGGAAAGCTCTTGAAGTGTAGATGTCTAAAATGGGCTCGCATTGCTCATTTGGACATCTGAAACACAAGTTATGGCCAAAAGAAGGCCCGGGAGTCGAACTCCTGGGAGTCCGCTAGTTTTGACTCCCGACCACTAAAAGTCGGGAATCGACCCGAAATATTTGGCTGCAGAAAGCGTGCGACATACCGGTCGAAAGGTCTCGACGAGACCTACAACTTTGCTTTAGACGGCAAATCAATTTGAGCTCTGCTCCGAAAGTTATAAGGCTTCAAAGTCGCGGGAGTCCCGCTGGGCGGGATTTCAGGAGTCTCGTGCGAGAGTCCCGGGAGTCCCAGAACAAAATGTCCATTTGGATGCCACCCCCGCGACGTGTCACAGAGTATACTATAGGGAGTAAGGTGGTGGCTTACTCCCAAGCCCGGGGTGTGGTGTGTCAAAGTGAGTCCGAGTTCACCCATGGCTATCCCAACACCAAAAGGACCCAAAATGAGTTCTAACCACTTTGTGTGGTTTCATGCAGGCCCGTGTGAGTGAGTAAAGCTTTTCCACTCTTCCTAGTCTTTCCCGGGACTTCTAGCACGCCCCTTTTACCCCCCTCTAGTGCTGGAAGTCGGGATCGTGCCCCAAGTTCCAACCGCTTCCACATTGCCGCATACTTGGACCCTCAAGTGGGTCTACAAGGAACTTGGGAGCGCGACACAAGAGGCGATCTTTTAAAAGGGCATGCAAATGAACAACAACGAAATTGACATGAAAGGATATTTCATTATGCAAAACAAATGTTACAATTAGGATAAGGTTGACACAAATAAGCATTTAAATAGTTTGTAAGCATGTTACAAGGGAAACATAATGTTACATGGAATGAGTACCTTGTTATAATGTCTCGTAGGTTACTTGTAAGCTAGTTCAACTGATTCTGCAGGGCAAGATGAATACCTTTGGTTAGTTGTCACATGAAATTGAGATTATCATTATTACAAGGTAAATAAGTGGAACATGTTATAATAAGAACAATCATGTTACATGTTGATTTGAAGTACAATGAAAGAAGGGATCTTTTACAAGGTTATGGTCATGTTACATGGCTTGAACACACTTCTATGGTTCCACAAACATGCCATGTTACAAGAATGATCCACAAAAAGGCCTTGAAATGAAACAATAACAAAAAAAATGTTACAACAACTAGTGTATAATTATGTTGCATACCTCTTCAATTGCAAGGACCCAGTCTAGAGTAAAAGTCGGGTACAATGGAAAACAATTTAATATTGTTGCATGAGAGAAACATGGAAAACATGCAATCAAAAAGGTGGTCCAACTGTAACAATGCCTTGGGAGATGGCATACGTCCAAAACATGAATCATGCCTACACTAGATGAAGGTAAGTACGAAGAAGAAAGAAATATCTCTAGGTGTAAGCACACGATGCATCAAACATAAAACACTTGACAACTTTGGAACTTGAATGTGAAAAACAATTTTAGGTTTGCAATTTTTACAACCAAGCTCACTAAGGACTAACAATTATACTTGTTGTTTTTGCAACTAAAGTAAAGGAAATGCCCTCCAAATTGGGTAATGCACATACTTGAAGGTGTTTCACATGTTGTAAAACCACGTGCAACAATTATTTTTTAATGAGGAGATAAAGAAGAAGGATAATGGTTGTGAAAAGCTCCAACAGTGCGCGTGTAGAAAAACAATGAACAGTTGTGGGTACTGTGTGGAACAAAACACAAAACATGTGCGCAATGAAGGACGATGTTGATGCCCTAAAATGAAAAGGTTAGCAGTGATGGCTAGTGGGCGGGCAGGTGGGCAGGCAACCATGGTGGATGGGCAAGCATGGAAAAAAAGTCACATGGGGATGGGGGATGGTGATGGTGGGTTATGCCAAAATAGGTAATAGGGGGCATAACTTGTATAAGGTGGTGATGTGGCACCTACGAGGGGTTGAAGGTTATGGATGGGGGGTGGAACGGGGAACGAAAGGGGAGTTCCGCAAGGGAAGGGAAGGGAGGTTACAAGGGTTGGCAAAAGGTGACATCATGATGATGGGGGGGGGGGAGTCCTTTTGTGCTTGTCGCATTCAAGACCCTTGGCCAATTTAATATTTTCCCCTAACTTCCTACCTCCTATGACCTATTTACCTACATAACAATTTATTTACCTACTTTAACTACCTATTTCCTTCCCATGAACCATCCAACAAACCTACATATTTAATTACTTAGTTTTTTTTCCCCTTCTACCATTTACAAACTTACTTACTTACCTCCTACAACCTACGTACCTACCTATCTACTTACCAATTTATTAACCTATGTAATTGTCTACCTCTTACTTTGCACATGCCATTTTACATACCTACCTAAATCTACCCACCTACCTCATACTTCCTACAACTTACCTACCTTTTACCTACCTAACTACTTGTTATCTCTTGTTTATTACAACCTACCTTTTATGGACTACAACTATCAATTTACCTACCCCTTTTACCTACCAACCATCATGCAACATACTTATTAATTACCTAACTTTTTTATTTACTTATATAACTAATAATGTGGTATAAACAAGTTAAATAAAAAAATTGACAAGATTTGATGACTTTGGAAAGTGTAGTCCATTGATAAGGACATGGATTATCCTTGAAAAGAGGAAAGGTTCAATTCCTAATACTTATAACTTGCGTATATGCATAAAAGGTTGGGTAGGGTAAGGTAGGTTAAGTTGGGTTAGCTTAGGCTAACCACCCACTTACTTGCCTTTTTATGACCTATTTAAACTTATATACCACCTACCAACCTACACAAATATTATTTTTGATGACCAATCAAATGGTCCATTATCTACTAGTCAAGAACACCAATCAACTAATCCAAAATTTTCTTGATAAAAGACCACCTTGTTGTTGGATAAGCCCAAATTGAATTGTCCAAATTGACATAATGGTCTTTTTGATGCTCATCCAAATGAGGTCCTTTTTCATTGGATTTTCCTATAAAAATCTATGAATTGTAATAGTGGATGCATGGTTCAATTGATTGGATTTCCGAAGGGGGCAATGATCCAAACATTTGTGGAGGAAATTGAAAGGAAGAGCCCTAGGGAATGGTAGCTGGGAGGTGCATGTCCTTGATCAATATGTATTTTGGGAGGTCCCCAAAGTCCTTGAAGGCCTAACGTAGACACACTTGTTGGTAGCGTGTTTTGAGGTTGTTGAACTGTTGTTGCCATGTCTTTTGCTTTACAACTAAAGCTCATAGATGAATCTTTGAAATGATCCAAAACACTATTTACATATGTCATCAAATTACAAGACCAATCAATAAATCTATTTGCATTACACATTGTATATGCATCGTACGTGTAGGCTGCAAGACATGAAATGCACAACTATTTAAGAAGAAGGATCTACCCAAATTAAAATCAAATCTTTATCAAGTTTACAAAAGAAATCCCACATCTATAACATGACTATTGGGACATTCCTACAATTGTTCGCTGGCTAGCAACTAATCAAACTAAACTTTCCCCTCATTATGTTTAACTCTTGTTGAACTTAATTCATGCTTCATAAATTTATGTGTTCTATTTTTAGACGCACAAAGTGCACCAAATAAGGGTAGCATCGACGCACAAAATAAGACATATGCGCATAGTGTGTGTCCTAGGCGACAACATGGCGGTAGGGAGTGGGTGTTGTGCCACCACATGTATTCTCTAGGCTCTAGGAACATTTTTGTACTTCCGAGCACACTGAGAGGGCCGCAACAATGCATGTGAGTATGTGGAGGTCTCAGACCTAAGGCAAACTAGCTTGTGCTATTGCCATGTTTAAGTCGACCAAGCACATTACGTCGTTCCAATGCAAACATGCATTGGAACTTGGCCTCGAGATTGTTGAGCTCAAAGAGAAAGGTAATACGTCGGTCATCACGGGCGTGCATTGCCTATTCTGCGTGTACTGCAGCTGAGATGGTGGGCCGATGATTTGCAAATGCAAGCTAACCGACAATATTCATATTTTCAAAGCGTCGTTCATCAAACAACACTATTTGTTGCACTTAAAGCAGCATGTTGAGACATGGGAAGAGTACAATGAACTTTCTATCGACGACAAGAAGGTGTACTTTGATGGCAAGGTCAAGTGTGCAAACACGATGCACATGTACATTGACACCAACCAAGACGCCATCCGCTTCACTATTTCGTTGTCGATTGTTGACGTCATCATCAGGGAGTTATTCTACCATGATGATAATCAAATCTTGGCCAACATCGATGAGGTCGACAATGAGGATGAGCAGGACCACCACATGAACATGGAACAGATTCGTAAGAAGGTGGAGAAGAAGATTGTTTTGAAACACAATGTAATGAAGTTCTTCAAGCTCGATGAGGACAACGAGATGTACATGGTTGACATTTCGAACAACATGCGCTTCTTCTTGGCGATCAACTACATCAGGTGCAACATGTTGTTCTGACATACTACCATCGTGATCCATCACGCCAAGGACTGCCTTAAGGAGCAAAAGTTGGGCAACATCAATGATCATAATGTCAGCTAGTACATTTGTGTTTTGGTCGCCACCAACTTGAACAAAATCATGGATTTGTTGTTGCACCCATCGGTCTTGGCGTTTTTGATTGCCGAGGATGGCAACACGCATTGTAATAGTTCGTTCTTCAACATGTGCATTTGCATTTGCGTCGGCGACATCTTGTCCAATCTGCACTTAATCACCATCCCAATGTTCGAGCAGCACACTATCGAGAACATTTTCAACCTTATAGCCCGCATTTCTTGGATGCATTTTCATGATTTGGTGTGCATGGACCGATGGTGAAAATAGAATGATCGGATGCCATCCTGGTGTCGTGACTCGCTTTGAACAAGCCATCGAGTTCCCAATGCTACGCATCTGGTGCGTGTCGCATCAGATTAACATTGTCATCAAGAACGTGACTACCCTACCTCAAGATGGGTAGTGGATTAAGGTTGTCTACAAGTGGTGCGTGCACCTCTATCACCAAGTGAAGCTCATCATGGATATGAACGACGAGATGTGCCCAAAGAAGACGAATTGGTGGGCGCACCTCAACGACACGTTCAAGTTTTACATTTCGTGTCGATGCAATATTGTCAAGCAACAAATGCCCATGGGCATTTCGAGTCGCCGTCGACCAAGTGGTGGACAACAATGCTCGTCGTTGTGCCAACGATCAACGAGATCAACAAGATTGTCTTCCAGCTGCACAACTGATTGCTCATCATTATCTAACAGAAGATCAAGATCGGGCTCTTCAAGGACTTGTTGATCGGTATGTTCAAAGTCAAAGGCATCATCAAGATTGATGACGACAAGGAGGGCATTGAAAACAAGTTCTATGTCGATGGCAATTGGTGCATTGAGCACCAACACATCATCGAACACGTTTAAGATTAGGGGTCATTCAACCAAAAGTGCTACATGGGCCTTGATGAGGATAACCATAAGGACGTGGTGTTGTGAATTGCCTAGTTCGTTGTGCTCATTGTCTCCAAATGCAACCGCGTCAAGGTTGAATGAGATGGCAACAACAATGCGAGTGAGTTTGACGTGCCGCTTGTTGTGTCGCATGAGCTTGTCAAGGTGGCATTGCGGCACTTCATCTCAAACATGTTAAATGTGTATTGGCCCTGTCTTTATTGCTTCTGGTCCGAAGAGGAGATCAACGAGATCAAGGTCGAGTAGTGCGACTTGATTAGGCGGTACAACAACAACCAGCACATCAAGCAAATCATCAACTCATACAAGCACATGATGTCTTTCAATGAGGCGTGGGACAAGATCAACGTCCCTTTCAATTGGTTGCGCCAAATTTGTGGTGGGTTGGCGATGACATTTCTAAACATGATGTTAGTTGAATCGGATTTCTCCAATTTGAAATGGTAAAAGGATGACAATCGTTCATCCATGATCGATCTGACGTTGGAGGGAATATTTTAGTGTAAGCAAATGAATTAAATTCCGATCTTGTAAGCGCCGAACGTTGCCTATCCATGCGCTACAACAATAAACGACATTTTCTTACCTTAGGGGCATCGTAATCATAAAGATCCATGGACGCACAACTTTGACCAAAACACTACACACAAATTAGCTTGTTTTGTTTGATTTGTGCGAACTCACAAATTTATGAGGCTTGATTTAACTACATTGTTGTTCTCATAATGACATTATATACAAGTTCTTGAAACTTGCTTATACATAGGGGACAAACACTTATGACCATGGGTCTCTAGCCTACACACTTATTTGGTATTGTTCAAAAAACATAAATCCTAATCATAAAAGAATTGCTACCACCCCCTTTACTTCCTTTGCCTATAAAAAGAACCATGCATGGTTGAAAAAAAGGCATACACACACATGTTTGCATAAAGCTTCAAATGATCCTTGACATTCATTCTAAAAATTATAAGGGTTTTTGAATCTCTTGGTCACATTGTTTTAGAAAAAGTTGGCCATGTATGACTAGTGTTAAGGGTGTTAGTAATCGGTGTTGGGCACATATCATTTTTTTGGGTGATATCCATCAAATAAGGATATCCAACCAAAATTATTTATCCAAACCAAATATTTAAAAAATATACTTTCCCAATTTAAATATTTGGTTCGATATCATGTTTTAAAGTTTTTTTTGACCATGATATCAATCTACCAAATGTATGATGTTATTTATCAATCAAATATCGGGTTTGAATATGAACAACTTGGATTTCACATATTTTGTAAAAAAGTGCCATTATGACTAAAAAAAAGAAAAGAAAGTAAATATAAAACTGAAAAATAAAAAATATATAAAAAGAATTGTTTACATTTCCACAATTTCATTTCTATCAAAAGATCCCTCGAACTCCTCTAACATTCTTCTAGTTCTACATTAACTTCTACGAGTTTGACCAAATTAGTGGGAAAGGAACCTACCCTAGGGCTGTTTGGCTAATTTTTGTTCACAAAGATGACTTTTTCTAGGTTATTTGTTTGCAAATGGCATCTTTTAAGGTTTATAAAGATATTGGCCAAAGAAAAAATCCTTTCCAATTCTATTTAAAATCCAACTATGCCCAAGATTTGGTAGGTTAGAAAGGCAATTATAGGAAACATTGACTCATGTTTAGCCCACCAATCCAAAGGGTGCTTGACGTCCTTTATATCAAGATATCTCTTGAATAGATCCAGCTTTCCCCTTACCAACTTTTTGGAAGGCTCACTTCTCTCCAAGGTCATCTAAAAAATCTCAAGGTTAAAGTTTTCATCTTTTGTTCTTTCTACCATAGATTCAAAAGTAGCTTTTTCATCATTAGTCACATATTGGCATGCTTTAAAAAATGCACGTCCAATGCAATTTCCTTGGTAACATTCCTCAAGTTCTAATGTTTCACAATTCACAACTAATTTCAAGGCAATAGTCATACTATTAAGATTAGATCCCTCATCCTTAACATAAGTTATTATTTTTTTCTCAAACCATATGTATCAAGGAATTTAGTCAAATTTTTAACAAGAACTTGCTTAGTTGTTTCAATGGTTTCAAAGAGCCTGATAGTGACATGTTTGGGTTGCCAATCGGTTCTTAAGAAATTAACAACCAAAGAAAAAGATCATGTGCCCTTTGGGACGTCTAGAAATCAAAGGGTGTTGTTATGGTTGTACAATCATTTAGTACCAGTAAAACATATTTTTGCTTAATTGTTTCTATCAAACTTGGTAGAACATCATTTGAAAAGGTTTTTCAAGATCGAAACTACATTTGAGGACATAAATGCATACAAAGCCTTTTCAACCATACACTTTCAACAAACTATATTCGTAAGTTATTTTTAACAACGAATAGAACACGATCCTTCAAAAATTGTTATTGTTCAACATTGTTTTGTTTACAAGGGTTTTAAGCAACAAAAAAATTAGATATTGATGACCCATATATGCTTGGACATTTTGTCACTAGTTGTCTCTCCACACTTCCTTTCAAAAAATTGTTGACCACATCTTCAAATTTTTTGTATAAAACAACATGATTTACATCCACATGACCATTTAGGCAAGTTATTCCATTTGTCTTTTAATAAGATATTAAACCTTTCCTTGACTTTGTTCTTTTATTACAAGCTTCTATAAGTTCAGGATAACAAAAAAACATCTTATTAGTTGATGACATTTGTTATCTATTTCTTTATTATCATTCACACAACAAAAAGACCAACATAATGCATTTATGTTGTGGCCTCTCCATTCTTTCTTTTGATTCATTAACTTTTTGCAATTGTAATTTTGATATTTTTGTTTCATCTTTTGGGACAACACATTTTTGGGTTTGTAGGCTAAGATTTTCTTCTTCCATTAAGTTTGTTTCAACTTTTGCTGCATTCGTGAATACTTCACATGGTATTTTTCCATTTCACTTTCTTTTTTTCACAATGTTTTGCAAAGATAAAAAGAGAAACCTAAACAAAAGTAAGGTTTACAAAGGGTTTGAAAAAAATTCTAAAATTTAAATTGTGCATGCAAACTTAAAAAAAAAACATAAGCAGTCACTTTTCACTCTTTTCATACCAAAAAATGACTATGAAAGCCAAAAGTAAAAAAAAAAATGATCCTTTGCAATGTGAGGAGTGAAAAACTGAAACATTCATGTGGTCTTGCAATTTGCAAAAATAAATAAAAAAACTAAAAATAGTTGAAAAAAACTTGAAAAACAAGAGGAAAAAAAAAGTAACATCAAAAGGAATTTCAAATTCAAAAAAGAAAGTTATTAAAAATATATATTTTGAAACAAAGCTAAAACAAAACAAAAAAAAAGAGAAAAAAAGATTGCTCCTCATTCTGTATGGAACATTTTCACCTGGGAGGTCTAAAAATTGCACAAAATAGGTGCATGTGTCGAATAATCTCCAATCAACAAACCGGGTTTCCAATTCAACAAGATAAATTAGAAGCTTTGATAAAAATGAAATTAGTTAAACTTAATAAATTCATTTTAAACATCAAATTCATTAATATTTAATGGGAAGTAGCATTTAACAATCTTTTAATATCACCTCCATAAATGACTTGGGATGAATATTTTATTTTTCCTTTCTAAACACTTTTTTGGAATGTCTAAACATTTATTTTTCCTTTTATTTATTTTTCAAATCAACAAAACATATTTTCCCTTTAACTTTGATCTCTTTTACAATTAATGAAGAGTTGACTTGTCTTTCCAAAAACAATTTGAACTTTTAAATCATTATGATTGTTGGTAACCCAAGTTCTTGAAAGGATATCCCAAGATGGGATGTTGACTTAACAAATGTTCTCAAATCTGAATATTCTTAGCCAAAATTTAGATATGTGTGATATTTTGATTTGGGAATGACATAAGCTTGGTTAACATCAAAAACACACCCAAACAACACTAAGGAAAGATAATGAAAAATAGAAAACATAAAAAAACATAAACATGAGAAAAAAACAACAATAAAGAAGGAGTTGAAAAAACGCATTGGAAACACCAAGGATGCTAGGTTAAACATGTCATTTTGCTTTTTTGAACAATAGGAAGCACCAATAGATAGAAGGTCGAGAACATTGGATACAATGTTGGAAGATAGCAAGAAATACATTAAAAATATTGCAAGCACTAGGGTTAATTTTTTAATATAATATATATCTATATTTTCAAATCAAATGTTGTTGGGAAGCATGGTAGGAAAAGACACTGGGGATGTTGGAAGAGCCAAAATCACAACAAGGGGTGCCCAAAAAGACATTATGATGCTAAAAATATTAATGTTTTAGTAAATGAAAAGTAAATCTCATATTCTAAAATTAATGAGAGTGAAAATGATTTTATGAACAATCTATATGATCATGTTTTACCAATGTTTGATAATTAATTAATTTTTAAATAATTAATTAAAGAAATTATTATTATTATTTTTTGACCCTATGTCAATTTATCGTCAGTGGTGGCGAGAAGCAGCGCAAAGCCCAAGTACATATTTGGTTTGCTGCTGATAATTTTGGTTTGGTGTTTTGATTGCAGGAGAGAAGGAAGAGGAGGAGGAATAGAAAGTGCAAGCACACAGAAGTTTGCCAGATTCGAGCAGTTTTTGTTTCTCTCCGACAACTGAGGTTGTGTGTGTAATGCTCATTATTCACATGGGTGAAAAATCTCAAAATCGATTGAGCCCCACCACTCTTCACCCAACTCCTTTATTGGGTTGTCCTCCTCGTCTTCTTTTGTAGCAGATCAGCAGATCCACTTGTTTGCATCTGAGAAAAGAAAGAGACAGAAGAAGAAGAAGAAGAAGAAGAAAGCAAATAAGGAAGGAAGAAGAAGGACAAGCAGGAGGAGGGGGAGGAAGCGGATGAAAAGAAGAAGGAAATAGCAGAAGAAGAAGAAGAAGAAGAGAAAAGCTTGTAATCGATCTCTTACTTTGCCTTCGGCTGAAGGTTTTTGCATACAAACCATATGTGGGGGTACCTTACCTTGAGAGCCAAGGTACTGCGACTTTCATCTCTCTCTCTCTCTCTCTCTGGGGTTTGGATTTTTTTACTGTTGTTGTGGAAGTTTTAAACACGAGTTGCTTAAGCTTGAAGGAAAGAATCTAGTTTGAAGATTAGACTTGTGTTTGAAGGCAAGAAAATCTAAGAATACCCAATACAGTTCTTGAATCTGAAAATAGATTTCGGGAATCCCACGGCATGATGCTGCAGATGGGGTGTTTGCTGCTTCTTGACGATTCTTAATGATGATGGTGCTTGTATGCAATCTGTTGTTGTGGAGACAAGGAAAGTGGGATTGGCACTCGATTATTTTGTGTGTCTCTCGTCAGCATGATGATGATGATGCTCTTCTGTTTCTAGAGTTTTGCATTTCCCAACGATCATCAAGCAAGAGATATCCACAGCTTCCAAAAACAGAGTTGATGCATCCATGCATCCATGCTTGCCTTTGTTAGTCTGATGACCATCTCATCAGCTTCTTCTAGGTTTGTGAGCAACAACAAAGTTTCAAGCAGTAGTAGTCTCTCCAACTCTCTGCTCCTTGTGCATCCTCAGGCAGACTTGTTGAAACAGCAAGTGACAAAAGGAGAGAGAGAGAGAGAGAGAGAGAGAGGAGAAGAAGAAGAAGAAGAAGTACCCTAAACATTTCGTTGTGTTTCTTTGAGGTCTATTGGAATTTTGGGTGCTTGCTCTCTCTCTCTCTCTCTCCCTCTCTCTCTCTCCTTTCTTTGTGCGCAATTCAATGGCAAGTTTTGTTTTGATGATGGAAAGATGAGAAGATTTTGGTTGGAGTGCAGGTGCTGCTGCACTGGCAACCATGGAGGACACTCTGGTTGCACTTGTACTACCAGTGCTGGTAGCACTGGATTATGTGATAAAACTCATCATGGGCTGTTTCCATTCTGAGGGTGTGAGAACAACACCTCCAGGCTATGAGGATCCAACTGTTCTTGCTGAAGAAACAGCATGTATGTATGTTAGTCCCCCCCATCTCTTCTCTCTTCTCTCTACCCACCCACCAATCTTGTTCCAAATGCTCCTCTCTGTAAGAAGCCACAGTTTTTTGCTTTCTGATGAACTTGGTGTAACATCACATCTCTCCTCCAAAAAGATTTGGCAAACATCCTCTTTCCCTGAAGAAATCTTCCCTACTACAATTTGCAGATTTTGTGGAGTCTGAGTTCTTGAGGAGTCTGATTCATTGCAAAGCTTCTCCCTTGAAATACTCTCTACACTTCACACATTTTGGGGGGAGTCTTTGAGATTTAGGGGAGTTTTAGGATTTGGATAGTAGGTTTTTCATTGCAATGCCTGTTATGGGCTTTGGGGTGTTGTTTGCCAGTCAGTGTGAGTGAGGTAGAGGCGCTATATGAGCTTTTCCAGAAAATCAGCAGCTCAGTCATTGATGATGGCCTCATTCATAAGGTTGGGATTTTGACTCTTCTCTGCAACAAACTACTGTCTCCTCCTCCACCTCTTATTTTCTTTGAACACAAAAACAGTTTGTGGTCAAAAGAATCAAATAAGAAGTATGAGAAATGCTGGGTGAATTTCACATGACCAGTTGCACTAGCATCTGGAGATTGATTGCATTGAAAATGTGGATAACCAATCCATTGGCTCTACTAAATACAAAGCTCTGGACACAATGGAGGGTTTAAGACACAGAGCATCAAGCTCTGGACAAAATGGAGGATATGTTTCGTTGTTTCACTGTAAGTCTTGAGACAGGAAGTTGTGCCCCATCTGCAATATGGAGGATATGTTTCCTTGTTTCACTGTAAGTCTTGAGACAGGAAGTTGTGCCCCATCTATTGCAGGTTTTTTGCTCAGTTTGAAGGTTTCTAAGGTTTGAGGGGTGCAAACCTTGTAACATTTTGTCAGGTTCTCTGCAGGAAGAGTTTCAGTTGGCACTATTCAGAAACAGGAAAAGGGAGAACCTTTTTGCTGATCGGGTAACCTCTCTCTCTCTCTCTCTCTGTGTCTCTCTGTCTCTCTGTGCCACTGATGTGGTTGGTTGGTTGGGTCACAAATGGAGATTTGTCAGCAGGTGTAAACAAACTATTTGGAAGATGGGGATGAGACTTCAAATACTTCAGAATTTTTCTTTGGGATTCATTTTTGTGGTTGCTGCCTTGCTGTTGTGGCAGGTTTTCCAACTCTTTGATGTGAAGCAAAATGGGGTGATTGAGTTTGGGGAGTTTGTACGGTCACTCAGTGTGTTCCACCCATGTGCACAGAATGAAGATAAAATGGAGTGTGAGACCACCACCACCACCACCACCACTTCCCCTGCTGCTTCTATTTCTGCCTCATTCTTGCTCATGCATGATCTTTAGCCCACAAGGCCCAGGGGAAAAAATCAAAATTACTTCAGGATACCTGAAATTGCTTTCCAATGGTTCAGGATTGGTTTGCTCAGTTGTGGTCTTTTCTGTATTCATTATTGCAGTTGCGTTTAAGTTATATGACTTGCATCAGACAGGCTACATTGAACGTGAGGAGGTATTTATGATCCATAGATGTACCCTTGGCTCTACCCGCAACTTTGTTTTCTTTTTCTGTTCTTTCTTTACGCCCATGCAAGAGAAAAAAATCAAGGTCATGGTTCAATTAGGAGATGTGAGGACTTGAGGTCTTGCTTCTGATCTTAGCCTTTATACCTGTCTGCTGCTGAACCTGGAAGGTGTATGCTTGCTGTGTACCCTTGTGGTTTGAAACCATCTGCCACCATTTTCTGATAAGCAATCTTATTAGTATAACACAACCACAAAATTTAGGACCTTCCACTTTGTGAGGACCCAAGGTCCCAAGGTCTCCTTGATAGGATATGGATCTGTATAGTAGATGCCCTGGATTTTGAGGATTCCTTGCTATGAGAACAAACTAGCAACACCCACCGCGAGGTTATTGTGAGAGGCAAGAGTAGAGGGAGAGAGTTTTCAACAAAGATGCATCAACAGGTGGATGGTGACAGACTTAAGGGGATGGTTAGGTGTACAGGTGAAAGAGATGCTCCATGCTCTGTTGTCTGAATCAGACATGAATTTATCAGATGATGTTATCGAGACCATACTGGATAAGGTCTGTAGAATATTCTTCCCTGAGCTAACACACTTTGACATTCATTCAACCTCATGCATTTGATTGAGCAGAGATTTGTTCACCCCAGTGGTATCAGTACCATTTTGATCAACCATAAGAGATGATAAGAATTCTTTTCTTTTAACAATCCATGGGATGCTTATGAAATGGGTGATAAAGGAAATGACCAAATGCATGTTGCTTGGGTTGGGAAAAATCACAGACCTTTGCAGAAGCTAACACAAAGGAATCTGGGCGGATTGACAAGGAGGAATGGTGCAATTTGGTGAAGTGTAATCCATCGTTACTGAGAAATATGACATTACCTTATCTTCTGTAAGCACCTTCTGACACACACTGACTTGTAGTGTATATGAGCTCTAAACCTGTGAAAATCTGTTTCTATGTAATGTACTCGAAAACTGTGAACCTTGGATGCTTTTGGTTGAGATTCAGTTTGAGCCATCCTACTGTATGTACTCTACTTAAACTCTTGTTTTTTGCACTACTGCAGGGACATTACAATGTCATTTCCTAGCTTTCTCTCACATCCAGATTTGGAGGACTCAAGCTAGCCTAAGAATGTTAGGATTTATGATCCTAATTTTTTTTGGGGGGGGGGGGGCTTTTAGTTGCAGATCTCTTTTGCCAGAAGAAAACTCTTCTTTTGTCATTAGGATAACAGTAATCAGGACATTTTTGTGTAAAGCCTTTCTGTCTGTCATGTGAAGAGTTTAGGTTCTTCTGCAGGGGGAATGATGCGTACAATAAGTGGAAGATGTGTTTTGCATAATAGGCAACATTGTTTCGGCAGTTGTACATTGAGAAAGATGCATCGGCAACATCATCAGGTGGTGTGTACTGTGTAGACTAAGGAGACTCGATTGCAAAATTTGTTGACGAAAAAATGTATACTGAATTAGAAAACTCAAGTTTCATGTGTTGAAAGGTGCATTGTAATTACAATGATTGTCATGGTGTCAAATTGTGGATAATTGTTTCTCTTCACATCTGAGACATGCAACTGGATGTTACCACTACTGAGAAACTGTCTTGTCCTTTGGTGAAGAAATTGCTCTCAAACCATAGCCTCCTCCTCCATGATAAAACTGTTACTGGACAACTGTTTGATTGCAACTATGTTTTGATTACATACCCCAGGTTAGTGCAACTACAAAACATGCAATCTCTGCATGATATGACAAGTGAGACCAATGTTTAGCAATATCAAGATTGATAGAGCTGGAATCAATGGGTAGTTTATTGAAGTGGTTCTCTTTCAATCTTCATTTTGTATCATTCTCAAACTTGGAAACAGTATGGACTTCCAATCTGAAGGTACCAGAGAAAATCTTGCTGATGTTTTTCTCCCACCAATTGACTGATAATGCAACCACTCCATTCTCTCCAGCCCCAGCTTCCTTCTTCTCCAGTCCCATGTAAACCGACACTGGTAGAAGAATCCACCAAGACTCCAGATTATGTTTTGCCAATGCTGCCATATGTCCTTTCTTCAAGTTCATTTTCTCGACCAAATTCATTATGCTCACAGGAAATTCAAGACAGAGAGAGGAGAGATCTCATGGCCAGCTACTACTACAGTCAAATCTCCCTTTGACAAGCCTTCACTTTTGTTTTGGTTTTGCTGGGCTCTTGAGGTGATTCAATGTTGCATGGTTTTATGAAAAAGATTTTACAAAGGCAGCTTTAACAATTCCTTCTAATCACACAACCCTCTAGTATTGGGCACTAAAGAGTGAAGATCATAATTGAAATTGGTGTTCAGATTCCCTCAGTTGGCAATACCCATGATGATCTGACTGAGTTTACTGATCTGAGAGTGGCACAGAAGCTGGCTTACTACTATGAGGAAAAGATCAACACTGATGCTCCTGTAGAAATGATAGAAAGAATGAGCCTGAACATGTGCACAGAAAGATGGCAGCTACTACCACTGTTGGGTAGACTCGGGTAGTCTTGAAGATCTGGAAGAACACAATCATCCCCATTGAAGTAGACACGATGTGGCAATGCCCAGCCATTATTGAATTTGAAAGCTTTTGTCTTCTGGAACAGAAGCTCAGACTGGACATTTCCACTGGGGCCAGCTGCCATGAGCATATCATTGAAGTATTTTATACCCCAGAAAACAGCTGAATCATCTGCAGCATTCACAAAGAAGCAGCCGCACAACACATCAGCAAGTGACAGTCAGTGACTCCTCCCTTCCCCCCACCCTGCAAATTTCACTTCTGCATTTGTGTCTTCTGTCATGTTCTGTCCTCTTGTGTTTTTCTGTGATGTGTGTAGAAGTAGTAACTGACACTATCTCAATCACTCATCTCCCCAACGTTATTTCAAACACAGGAACAAGAGAAGAGGTCTGTCTTCTCCTATGCCCTCTCTCAATTGCAATCAGGGTTGTTGTTGATGATGATGATGGTCATAGTAGAAGTCCACAAAGATGAAGATACAGGACAACAAAAACAACACCACAAGCATGTCTACAGTGGCATGGATCCATATGAATTCTGCATTTGTCTCACCATGAACAGCTTACAGACATGTCCAGAATGAAGAAAAGGGAGGACGATTGATGATCATGAGGAAAGAAGGGTACTTCGGAAGCTTGCATATGGACTTAAGGCTTTGTAGTTGAAACTGAAAGCTTGGGTGAAGTTACTGAAATTTGGGTGTTGCAGAACCAAAGTCCATTGTGTGAAGTTCCTGGAGAAATCACGGTTGGTGATGGTGATCTTCACCCGCCAATATTGCCGATAGTTTGTCTTCACATGCCAGTGGATTTTCACAGGGCACATGTCCCGTGTGCAGTAGAGAGTATCAGGCTGCTGCTGGTTGTTCACACCCATGCTGCTGCTGCTTATGTTTGGCAAATCAGAGTATCGTGTGTTCCTGAGCCAACAACAAAACACATGGAGAACACACAACCAAAGAAAAGAAATGAAAAGGAAAAGAAAAAAGAAAAACAAGATAAGAAAAACAAGCTGTGTTGCATGTCAGTCAAAGTCTCTTGAAGCAGCAAGCACAACAAACAATGTGAAGTCAGAGCTGATGAATGTCTGCAGCAGTTCATGAACTGTAGGCAGGATTGATCAGCTTAATGGGTTTTTGAGATTTGAGGAGTTTGGGGTGAAAGAAGAAGACTTACGGGTCCAGACAGGTCTGCAAGTTTGAATCCTCCAGAAGGTAAGGAGGAGAAGAAGAAGACGATGCTGCTGCTGCTGATGATGAATTGGTGGAGGAGCATGCGCATGCGCATTCCACACATGGGACAATCTTGGTGTCGTAGAAGGTCGAGAGCGATACACAACAACTGGGTGCCTTGTGCGCCAGATACTGAGAGTAAGTGCATGTCACATTCCATGTCACTGCAGCAGCCAGACACGAAGAAACACAACAGATGGGTTTGCGATTTCCGATTTCCTTGCGAAAAAAAAAAGAAAAACCCACCCATCAAAGACACCCAGCCCAAAAGAGAGAAGAAGAAATTGAGTAGATAAGGAGAGAGAGAGAAAGAAGAAATTTGGTAGTCAAGGAGGGAGAAGAAGAACAAGCTACGCACTGAAAGCTTGAGTGCGGCGACGTCCGTCTTTGGTCAAGAACAAACTGGGCGCGACTTTGACAGCGGGTCCGCAAGTGTACCCGGGTCCAGGAGTTTTGAGAGCGAAGTTCTTGGGCAGTTTGACAGTGGTATTGGTGTTGCCGGATCTGCCGACGGTGATCTGGAAAGCGGCGACGGCGTTGGCGGGATCCTGTGCAAAAGAGGCGAGAACTCCGCCGCGACAGCAGTTGGCGACTTGTTGGTTGTAAGGGACTCCCGGTAAGAGATCCACGATGCTCGGATTGCGAGCGCAGCTGTGTGGTGTATCGCTGTGGAACTGTGAACAATCTCCTTGCGTCATCGCTTCTGCTCCCAGCATTGTCCAGATCACTTCCTTGGATGCCCATGTCCAGCTTAGAATCCACCCAGGAAGCTCGATGTGCCGATATTGTTGCCAGTTGAACAACGTCACGCTTGCCTGCACACACGCACACGAATCCATCTCCAAACAAGAAAGATGCATGAATGCATGCAGATGATGATCTTCTTCTTAGAATCCGTGACTAATTCTGTTTCTGGACAGACAATCCATCGAGCGTGCAGATCAAATGGAGAAATGTTCAACTGCAGATCTGTCTGTGGCTTTTGGGGCTTGTGGGTTTTGTTGCTGCAAGAAGAAGAAGAAGGCAACAAACAACGTACAATGTAGCCGTCGCTCGCCCATGTCATCACATCCCATTTGATTGTGATGTTTGCATTCGGATCCAGAGAATCAAATGCGACGACTGCAATGGAAACACAACAAAAGAGATTGTATCAGAATGAAGGGGAGGGGAGAGAGAGAAAGAGAGAGATCAAAAGGGTCTGCAATGGAGCATGCGCAAAATTGGATCAGAATGCATGCAGAGAGAGGATCGCGAGCTTCTGTTCTTCTCGGGTGGAGACATGTACCACAACACGAGAAGCACAAGCGGTTCTGCTGAAGGAGGGGGACTGGGAGATTTGGAAACTCTCACCGCACCAAGTGTTGTGTGAAGTGCTGCTGAAGAGGATGAGGATGGTTGCAATGCAAGAAAAACATAAATGCTTCACTATTCTGGCTGCAGAAGAAGAAGAAGAATCGGCTCCTCCTCCTTCTCGCTTCATAGCTTCTTTCTTCTTCGCCTCTCATAACCAACCCTCATCAATTGCTTCTGTCTGTCTGTCGTCTGCCCATCCAACAAGGCAAGCAAAGCAAGCAAGCAATCCATCGCACCATCACCCAATTGTTTGTGTCAAAACAACAGCAGCAGCAGCAGCAGCAACTGTCGTAGAACAGATCAAGCTCATCATCTTCTTCATCAACAAATGGATCGATCATCAACCTTCTCCCCTCAGTCCTTGTTGAGATCGCAAAACAGAGCTTGCTTGTCAACCCAATTGTAGACTAAAACCGCAAGAAGAAGAAGCAGGAGGAGGAGAAAGAGGAGAGCATCATCGACAGGAACAGCAGAGCAATAACAACTGCAACAATTCTCAACGATGGTGTGCACTTACCGATGGCAAATTGTTGGCAGCTAGCTTTGCTAGCTTTGTTTGTCGATCTTCTCCTCCAGCACCCAATTCTTCTCCTCAAGAACCTTCTTCTCCAATGTGTTTTGATACTATTACTAGTGTTGATCCGGAGCTTGCCTCCTCGCTCATCACCATCATCGTCGTCATCGTCGCGGAACTGAGCTGTTTATTTCTGTTCTATTCAAAGTGCATGCTCTTCTTTTCTTCTTCTTCTTTTTGTTTCTTGTTTTTCAAATTCTTGTTTGGGTTTGAATTGTTTAGGATTTGATTTGTTGACAGCGACATCAGGATTCCGCAAGGAAATGGGTAAACTCTATTCTTCTTCTTCGTCGTCTTGTTGTCGTCATGGATCGACAAAGGGAGTAGTAACAACAATTGGAACGCTAACCAAAAGCAAACAAGAAAATGCAGAGCACGCGGTTGGGGTTGTTGTTGGGTTTTGCGATAAAGAGAAAGGGCAGCGGTGACGATTGAAAGACACACGGACAGACAGAAGAGACTTTGTGGCCCGATGGATCAACCGTCTTGCGCTTCATCTAACAGTGCATGTGTGTGTGTGTTTGTGCTTCATCAATGTGTAACTGTTTCGTTGTTGGTTTTTCTTGCTTCCGGATTTGTCGCAACTGATTGCTGCTTCTGCTGCAATTACGAAGCAAGAAAGAAGCAGCCAAAATGATGAAGCAAGCAAGAATCAGCAGCAGCAAGAGGATGGATGCAGCAGCAGTGATTATCATGAAGTAAAAGATGCAGCAGCAATGACTAAGCAAGCTCCCACACATCAGCAGTAACAGATATGAAGAATTCCAAAAGTTTTGAAGAAAAAAAATTTTCATTCCCCACAATACCAAAATTGTAGAAGATCGTCATGATGATCCTCATCATTTGTCTGTCAACCTCCTTGACAATGACCATGATCTTGACAAAGAAAGAGACTGTTGTTGTGACTGTAAAATACACATATCTTTGATGATGCTGATCATGATCACAGTCTTGAAGAAGGGATTGTTCTGGAGCTCCTCCATCCAGAACCCATCTGTTTGAAAAATCTTGAGAAGATCAAGATCATGAGCAGGAAGATGATGATGATGATGATGATTTTTGGTGATAACAAACAGGGCGATGGTGATAAGGGGCACAAACACTGTCTAACAAACCATATTCATTAGCAGTTTGCATGGCAAGCATTGTGCTGCAACTCTTGATTGAGCCAGCTGCAGCAGCTCAATTTCTTTGAACCCACAACTCTTGTACCTACTTTCTGAGATGGAGCTCCAGAACCAAAAAGTTGTTGAGTCAACAACAAGAACATCCACCATTTCGCTCAAGATTACATGAAACTTCTGCACTTGACAGTCAAAGGACACTCTGTTGAAGAGTAGGGTAGTAGCACAGAGAGAGAGAGTCAAGCAATCATCCTCTCTCTCTCTCTCTCTCTCTCTCTCTCCTCTGCTATCTCTCTTTGACTGATTTGTGCTGAGATATCTAATGTCATACGATTTGCACAATAATGCATACACTTCAGAATACAGAGCTTTTCATGAAAGCAGAAAAGCTGAAAATCCATTGCCTGGTTTCACAACAATCCAAGTGTGCTTCCCAACAGTTCTTCTATCGTGAGAGGACAATCATCTGCTTCTCAAATTGTGACTGATCTGTGATACACACAAAACTCCACCATCAAACATGGAGCTAAGCATGGAACCAATAGAATTTCGCTGATGGATCCAAAGGCCCCTTCCAAGGGGTATTCATTATCTGAAGCTTGAAGCAGCAGCTGAAAATTGTGTTTGTCCCCATGTTTTCCTTCCACCAGAGAAAATCACAAAATGCATGGAAACAAACAAGGCATGAGGAAACTAACCTCCTCCAAGAAGATCTCCAATTGTTACAAGCTTTCTTGCCTCCAAGGCTGATGCATAGCATACCAGACAAGCTGATGGAATTTTAGTGGCACACAGATTGCACTGTTCACCCTCATTGCAGTGGTTGTTCTTACCTTTGACTGGAGGAGGAATGGTCCTTATACACATCAAGCAAGCACAGAAGACGGGGATGGGCATTGTTGTCGTGCTGGCAGCCAGATTGCACTGCCAAATTTTGGCACTGGAGGAATCGCCATTGACACTGGAGGAATCCAATTCCCTCCAACAGAAAGAGGAATTCTCCAAACAGAAGAAGAATCCAATTGCCTCCAACAGGAAGAAAGCAAGAATCCAACATCCCAGGAACAGGAAGGAAGAAGAATCCCAAGTACCTGGAACACGAAAGCACTTGCATGTCTCCCCTCCCGCCTTGCCATTTTCTGAATATGGAGGAGAGAGTTTGCAGCCACGCTGAGAGGTGATGACTGCTAAGGGGATTGCTGGAATCTGTTGCCTACGATCTTCTTCTTCCCCCTCAGTAGCAAGCCTTGCATGTCAAATCCTTGCTGGTGTGGGTTTGGAAATCCTTTTCAGACTCACTATCGACGATCCTCGGAAAAAAGTTGCCTTGACATGCCTTGCCATGCAATCAACGAAGCCCCATTCCATTAGCAAGCAATGCGAAATCCGAACTTTCTGAAGAAGGAAACAGATGCCGCATGAGAGTTTAGGGTTCCTGACAGACAGCACACAGCCAGCCGTTTGGAAGCAGCTCTTGACGAAAAGGAGCCGTTGGAGCCTACGAAAGAGGTGACCGTTGCGGGGGGCGAGGAATCCGAATGATCTGGAAAGTCTGACAAGCAGCCCTCATCCCCTTGCAGAGGAAGGAAGAGGGAAGAGGGCAAAAAAAATTCGGCTGGATTCTGGTGGGTGGGTACGTCTGTGATCCATTCCTGCTCTTGTTGCTGCTTTGCACATTGTGTTTGCATATAAACTTTCGCACAAGCACCAAGTTCGCATTGTCACTCAGCTTTCCAAGTCTCGCACATCGCTCTCTGTTCTTCCCTTCCTCACATTCTCCGTCTCTCTCTGCCTCTCGGACCCACGACTCATTTAACTATTCTCGCACGTAGACGAAGTCCGCATTCTGATCTCTTGTGGGTGCGCTACAGTGAAGAGCATTCTGTATCTACTGATCAATGTTCTAACCCTTTTACTTTTGAGCATTTTTGTGTTGACGATCGATCTGTGACGCGTGCTATTGCAAATATACTCTCTCCTTCTTCATAAAGCTATTTTTCGCTTTGTTCGAGATCTTGCTGCTTGCCGGGTCCTTTCACTCTCTTGGGTAAGGGGAGAGTTCTTGGAAAGGGTCCCAACTCATTGTGTTGTTGGTTTAGTTTGTGTGTCCGTCGTTGCCTTTGTTGTTCGGTAGTGGTGGGTGGTGGGTGGTGATTTGTTTTGCAGAGATCAAGAAGAAGAAGTAATGGCGATGGCAAAGGTATTCTGCAAGACACCCAGTAAGAGCGGAGGCAAAGTTGGGAAATGGGAGAGATGTCCGTTGAAGGATTGCATCTCCCCTGAGCCTGTTGTCAAATCCAAAACTCCAGGCAGACCAGTACGTGATGATGATCCTCTCTGTCTCTCTCTGACGGATTCTCTTGTCATCTGTTGGTGTAGAAGTTGTTTTCCTTTCTCTCTGGTTGTGGCTTATTCAGAGACTGGAGCAATCCAAGTGATTATGATCATGACGAGCAGTTAGACATCTGCACAAAGATTTGCAGCAAACGCGCATTGCCAATGCCCATATTTTCTCGTATAGTTTGAAATGTAAACAAGGTTCTCTGCCAGATCGTTGACGGTTTTGTTCTTTATGTTCTCTTCCACAGAGTGATCGATTCATTACAGATCGTAGTGCTATGGATTTCAATATTGCAAGCTTCAGGCTGGGGATGAAAGAAAACTCATTCACAGATGCAGTTCACTCTCCCTCGAAGGTCTGCGATCTCAAGTTTTCTCTCTGTTCGTTTTTAGCTTTATGGTTTAACGAGCTTCAAACCCTTGCTTCCCCATTTCAACCCTTCTCCTTCAACCCTTGTTTTTCCTATTTCAACAGCTTTGAACTTGGGATGATGAACTTGGCTGACAATATTTTGCAACTCATATGCAGGAAGAATACAAGAAGCAGTTGGCTGAGAATTTGCTGAATGTTGAGAATGGACAAAAGCAGACACGAATTCTTGCATTCAAGAGCAAGCCACCACCACCTCCTGAAGGTTTTGACAATGGTCGAAAGCTGCTGTACTCACAGAATTTGGCAGGAGGTCAAACAAAGCCCCGCAAGATGTTCCGCCATATTCCTCAAGCTGCTGAAAGAACACTGGATGCACCTGACCTTCTTGATGACTACTACCTTAACCTACTTGATTGGAGTGTGAACAACATCTTGGCAGTGGCTTTGGGTAGCACAGTATACCTCTGGGACGCAACTACAAGCTCCATTGAGGAGCTCTTGACTGTTGATGAAGAAGGTCCTGTTACGAGCATTTCATGGGCTCCTGATGGCAAATACATAGCTGTGGGGTTGAACAATGCCACTGTCCAACTGTGGGACTCACAATCTCTCCGCTTGGTATGAGAATTTGATAATCTAAGGAGTCTTGTTTTAATCTTAAATACATTCTTGCATGTGTTGGTGGTGTAGTAGTAGGAGTAGCAGTAGACAAAGCACTTCAAGTTCTGGATTTTAGCTTGCAATCCATGCAACCAAAATGAACTTGAAAGAACAAGAGTGTATTTGTGGTATAATACTTTTTAGTACTATGTGGAAAAGATCTGCCTCTCTTATCTCATGCCTCATAATTGTTGGGTTGGATTGCAGTTGAGAACATTGAGAGGCCATTCTGCTCGAGTAGGCAGCTTGGCCTGGAATGGTCCTACACTCACTACTGGAGGGCGTGACACCTTGATTCTCAACCATGATGGTACAGATTCGCTCACGCATCCATATGGAATCATACTTGATTTTACGAGATCTGGTTTCCTATGCTAACTCAATTCATAGAAATTAGTTTGCACAGTGTTTTTAAGATACAATTCCTGAAATTCATTCTTCTTGAAGCCAAAACTGTGTAAGGACAGCAGTAAGCTGTTTTCCTGGGTTTTTGGAAGCTCACCATTCTTTTGTGCTGCTGCAGTGAGAATCCGAGAGCATGTCATTGGGCGAATGGAAGATCATGAGCAGGAAGTATGTGGTCTGAAGTGGTCTCCATCAGGACAGCAACTAGCAAGTGGTGGTAATGACAACTTGCTGCATCTGTGGGATGCGGCTGCAGCTTCCTCACAAGGTCCTACCCCTTATTTGCACCGCCTTGATGATCATCAAGCAGCAGTGAAGGCCTTGGCTTGGTGTCCTTTCCAGAGCAACTTGCTTGCATCTGGTGGTGGAACTGCTGATCGATGCATCAAATTCTGGAACACCCATACAGGATCTTGTGTAAACAGCATTGATACTAACTCTCAGGTTAACTAGCCTTCTGGATCCCAACCCAGCTAAATCTCATCTCTTCAAGTTGTCAGTTACCTCTTATCACCCACTCACACTTCTGAATACTTACTTTAAACTCTCCTGATGTGTGGCAGGTGTGTGCTTTACAATGGAGTAAGCATGAGAAGGAAATTTTGAGCTCACATGGTTTCAGTCAGAACCAACTATGCCTATGGAAATATCCCTCTATGGTCAAGATGGCAGAGCTTACTGGCCATACTTCAAGAGTTCTGCACTTGGCACAGGTGTGTATACTCTTTTCTCATACTACTTTTTGAATTCTTCAACACTGCTATGTGCAGCGCAGTCATGCTTTTGTTTTAGGCCCCTGATACATGGAAATGGCAGGAGATTATAACAAGAGGCTTACTTGTATGAGTTGGTTCTTTCAGAGCCCAGATGGGTATACAGTGGCATCAGCAGCTGGAGATGAGACTCTTCGTTTCTGGCAAGTCTTTGGGACACCAGAGACTACAAAAACCACCATTAAAGCCAAGAGTAAGAACATGGGTAGTGCTCTAAACTCATTGAACCGAATTCGCTGAGACTTGTAACTGCTTCAAACCTGATCTTTACTTGCTGCTGGAACTTTGACCCCCAAATCATGCCAGGTACGTTAATCAAAACCAATCTGAATGTAAAATGTTATTGCACCATGTTTTGTAATATGTACATAAAAGAAGGAAGAGAAATAAGCATGCTACTAACTTTCGTGAATCCTGTTAAATATGATGTTGGCTGGCATTTGCCGCCCCATACCGAAACGGTTCACTCGACGGTGTTTATTAAACGCCAACATATCTATGAGGAAATTGATAAATCCTTTGATCAATAATTGCTTGATTTTCAAATTAGCCTCTGAATTCATCCCAAATTCTTCTACTCAAATTTCTTCAATTTCTTTGTTACTCAATTTCTTTCTTGGTTCATTCGTAAACGATTCTCTGTTTTTTGGATCACAAGGCAAAAAAATTGAATCTACTCTTGTACTGAAACTCTTTTCCCCTACCCTTCCTTTATCTATGATGACAAAGGAAAAATTTGTGGGACACTGAAAACACCATAGTAAATAGCACCTTTTCATGTGAAATATAATTGTTTCAAACCAAAAATGGCAAACAAAGTATATTGTGCGTCACATCTAGTGTCCAAGCTGAGAGTAACATGAAAAAAAAGAACCATGTGAAACAAAATGCATGATATTTTGCAGAGAGAGACTTACAGGAAAAATATCCAATTGAAAATGCAATGTATCTTCTGATTCCTAATATCAGAAGATACATTGCATTTTCAATTGGAACATACACAGGGGAAGCTGATTATTAGTAACATTTTCTCCATTCACAATACAAAAATAAAACTCATTTGTTTGTTACAACTGTCATTTCTGCCATAATAGAAGTTTTAGTTCTTACATAATATGTATCACTATTTTAACAGTATCTTAAAGTCTTAAAGTTTCCAGGAAAAATTTAACCCAACATCTGCATTGAGACAGAAAAAATCCTTATAAAATTTACTTTTGCTCTTCTGCATTTCAGTTTCCAAAACTAAAATATCCTAGACAGTTTTTAACACAAAATATATGACAAAATTGAGAAAAGCTCCACAAGAACAAATGTGCCATCCAAATCTGCAATGAATATATAAGTCAGCAATCAGCAAAAGCAGGAAGACATATGACATAAACAAACAGCAAAAACTCTCATATTCATCAATAACAGACACATCAAATTTCCTTGCACAATCTCCCTACACTAAACTGCTGGCAACCTTTCCACATTCAATTTGTAAACTGAAAAAATTCAGATCACCAGGGTGTGAAAGGTAAATCAGGAAAATGAGATGCAAAAGCAATGTACATGTCAGACACACTACAGCTGTCAAACACTCTAGCTCTTTCCTTCCTTGTCTTGCATTGCAGAAAAACTTTTGTAGGCCTGAAATGTGAAAGTGCTTGAACTAGAGAACAAGAGACCAAAAAAACACATGAGCTATCACACATGTTGTAGATACTTTATGCACAGACCAATGTCCATTGGTGAATCATGAGCAATTGGCATTTGGCTTTGACCCACACATTTGAGAGATAATGCAGTTAGGAATCAAACTACTACATAAAACCAACCATAAGATCTAACTAAGAAAACTTCAATTAGGAAGCTTCCCACTACTTTCTTCACTCTACTGCTTCACTCGTAAGGAATGCTTGCACCATCCAACCCCAGAGGAAACAAAAACTTTGTGACAAAAAAATGAACCATCCATCACCACCTTAAGGTTATGCCAAGAATTTGTGGCCCCTCACAAAAGGGAGGGTGGACACAACCATGACAGGAGTGTTGAATCCTTGTATATGTACACAGCTTCTCACACATTTGGAGACTACTGGGAGAAGTTGATAAAAGAACCTTTACTATTCAGATGTAATGACCAACAAACCAAGTGCTCCAATCAAAAGGTACTGCCGCAACAGAAATCAACAATCCCACCATTGATTCAGCATAAACTCCCAGAGTACTTGAACTTGAGCAGAGAGGAGGATGAACTCCACTCTCCACAAACAGAGAGCATGACAAAACAGTTGAGAAAAAAACGACTGGCCAAAACAGACACAAACCATGAATGGTGACTAGGTACCTAATGTATTTGGGTATGATACAGAGAAGCAAAATACAGAACAGACTGCAATCTTAACCCCATGACTGCTAGCAAAATACCAGGCCTTTTACATGTATGGCAAGGACAAGCTGTCATCACTCTCCACTGACTTCATCATCCCCAACAGTGGGTGCAGCAATGACATGCTCAGTCAATGACTTGTGTATAGCATGACTTGTGCAAATATGTCTTTGTACTGAAGTTTCTGTCACGCTTGAGGAAGTAGCAGAAAAACCCAGCCATGATCTCAGCTAGCATTCAGCCACAATGACATCTACCGAACTGAAGAAGCAAAATCCCTGAGGTGGCATTAGAAGTTTACCTTGATATAGGGCTTCTCTGTCATGATAATTGTCACCCACCCAAGATATGGTAAAAATCTGCAGATGTCATGAAAGCTTTCAAATGTGAGAACTCACAAACACAGAAAAGCATTGGAAAGTTGGGGGAGTAGTTGAGAAATGTACCCCACTGACCACCCCATGATGTAATGCCTTTGGAGCCACATCTGACCATGTGCATAAAGACCTCGACCATCCCTCAGGTTATTATCACCTGCACAGTGAAACCGCACAATCACTGGTTTGTCTTTGAGCAAACCATTTGAGCAGATTTTAAGCTGGAACAGTTCCTCTTGGCATATAAAAACTCTATCTTTCAAGACATTTAGTAACTTGTACAAGCAATTGTGGTCAGCTCAAGACATACTGCACATAGACTGGAATTCAGTATTCTAAAGCATTACCTTTCGTGAGAACTTCAACTTCATTTGTTTCAGCTCTCTCATGTAACTTCAAACCCAACCCTACACAACAATATTTCTTAACAGAATGCACAGGATTCTGAACAGGATAACATGCATTATATTACTGCCAGATTCCTAGTACCCAAAATTGCAATCTCAGATGCAGGAATGTGCTTAGTAGGTCACAGTAGGCAAAACTTCAGAGCTATAACTGGAAGCAGATAACACAGCAGGATACAAACTCCAAGAATAGGTGACAAAATGGATCTGATTTCATGTGGCTAACAATACTGTAAGTATGGTCAGTGGACCACCATAACAGCAATATGGTTGTGTGAAAAGCCTAAGAGAATCCTACTGTAATCACCCAATGTACAATAGGTGTGTCCCATCCCTGCATGAAGAAAAAAGATGCAGAAAGTCACACATGCTTATAGAAGTCATATGGAACTCCTATATCATCCTTACTAATCCATTGAACCCCCACTTGGGCTGTACTTCTGATTCCATCAGGTCAGTAACCGGACATAAATCAATCTTAAAATAACATGTGCCAAAGTATAAGTTTGGTGTTGTACACCCGTTTGTGCTGAAAGAACATACATCAACATGAAAGACAACAATCTCCCCAGCACGAATTGGGGCCTTGCTCATGTGTAAGAAAATAATATCTCCCTGACACCACATCCACGAGTCATTCCTATCACCAGTCAAAACTCATAGCCTGAATCACATTGGCAGTTCCCCCTTCAGCTTTTGCTTTCTTTTGTCTGACTCACTCAGAAGAAATCCTATGAGAGCACAAGCTCCTACAAGTGGGATGAGCTGCTTAGCCATGAACTACAACTAACAATCTTTTGAAGCAGTTCAGATCATGGGTGCGTATGCTTCAAAAAGTACCTTGTTCTCCAGCGAAGTACAGTAAGATTGATTGCAAGTCTAACCTAATTGAGAAGTCCTTCAAGCAAAACCCTAAAGAGCACAGAAAAACTCGATGAGAGAAAAAGGGAGAGAAGAAGAGAACCCTTCTAAAACCAGGTTCCATGCTGCCTGTGAACACAACCACAACAGGGGACTCACTCCCAGCGAAACACATCAGCCCTTTCCAAATGATTAGAGCAGACATGACAATCATTCCTGTGTCACCCAAAACCCAAACCCACAGCAAGCAGCATATTAACTGCCGGCGTTTATCCCTTCCAGTTATCAAACTCCCTCTCCTTTTCCCCCTCTCCCCTTCTCTGAGTCTCAGATCAGTGGAGAGAATAGTCCTCTGAGATTCTTCTTCTTCCTCTCTTTCTATTGTCCACCATCCAGTATGTGCTGATTCAGAACGATACAAAAGCAAAATGCCCCAACCAGAGCTCAATATTTCATCCTAAATCCACTCCTCACTGCAATTTGAAATCGATCTCGTGTGCATTCACATCCCTCTAACCCTGATCTCCCATCATGTCCTCGACGCGCCAGTGCTGCAACCAATGTTAACAAATTCCAGAAAGGGCTCACAGTTCTTGCACAGAGAGAGAGAGAGAGTTAATAGGAAAGAATAGTACCGAGGCTGATTGTCTGCAAAGCGATGTGGCGAACATTGGTGGCTTTGATGGCGGACACGGCATCTTCTATCATCCCCATCTTGTCGAATCTATGGCTGCAATCTTCCACTTCTCGATTACTCCTCCTCCTCCTCTTCCTCCCTCCCCCTTCCTCGGGTGGATCCGAAGAAGCCGAGGAAGACGAAGAAGGCGCAATTCAGTTTAAATAATGAGAAGAATGCAGTTTACCCTGAACAGTGAAGGCGCAATTCATGATAAATAATGCACTCAAGCTGGGTACTACAATTTACAGAAGCACCAAGCTTCGGGGTTATGGGACAGAAAAGAGGGTGAGTTTTGAGGTTCACCCAATCAGCAACTAAGAATGTGCAAAATCTATCAGGAAGTTACAAAAATCTTAGAATGCAATGGATACATGAGATATGTAACTGGAGAGCTCTTGGTCAGTGGCGTGTGCTACCATGTTAACGAGATGCTCCCTACAATCGGTTATGGTTGTGAATTGGTGTGTTTTTTCGTTTTTCGTTTTTTTTCAGTGAAATTGAGATTGTTGAATGGAAACGTTTGCATGGATTCAAGTTTATAACCATGTCTACATGCAATAAGAGGTATAGGATAATTGCAGAAAATATACACAAATATAAGGGGTTTTGTCAAGTAGGCTTGTGCCTAGGCACAGAAATATGCCTTAATGGCCTTAGTGAACCAGGAGCCATCAATGCATCATCCATTGGATGCCTATTATGATTCAATTGTGGATGAACCTCAACTGCATTAATAATTGGTTTCACCTCAATAACTCACTCTATAAAACATAGGTTTTATGCAGAGGTAAATAGATAGGTAAATAGGTTCTTATTAAGTAAATAATGGTTCATACTCTATACATAAGAAAGGGTTGTTTTTATTACCTACCTATTAATAACTCGCATGTGGGTTGTCGATAGGTAGGTAATAAAAAATATGTTACACACTACCATATCAATGTCTACAACTATTGTCATTCACACATAAAACAAAAATGACACATAATATTCTAAATGGTGCATCATGTCCAAACCACCCCCTTAATTGGAGTTAAGGCTTTTTAAACTAGATAGCAATGTAGCAAATTTTCTCCTATGAATCCATCAAAAATGAACATTTTGGTTTTAAGTTGAAAGGGCTAGTAGATTGGTGCAAATGTGAATCTCATCATTAGTTATTTAATTGTAATCTTTCAAATCCTTAACCAATTTTGAATCATCATGTAAATAAAACTTAGCATATTTTATGTTATTTAATTATAGAAGTTTTTTGCTTTATTTTGTGCACCAAGGGAAAAATCATTTTCTAACCAATAATTTTTCCAATGGTGTTACAAAACATCCCATGTGCCATCCTCTAGAACACCAACCACAAATCAAAATAGTGGTTTCCTTTAGAATTGCCCACACAATATACATTGCACATTGATAATGACAATAGCCAACAATGGGTCAATTTTGCAATCCACATTAAAAAGATGACATGATGCACAATCATGCATGTGTTCCTTCCATGGTTGACCATCTCAACCTTCCAAACAACACTTTAGAAGGTAACACCTTCTACACACACAAAATAACACATCTCACAATCACATCCAATGTAGTTAGTGTTGATTGCTACATGTACATGAAATGTCCTAATTTGAATGTATGAACTTGAGGTCAATAACCATCTCCTCGAATAATAGCATAACACAATTTATCTTAATGTTGAACAATTGCCAAATTCATAGCCATCAATAATACACATTGGAACAAACTTGCTTATTGTTCACATGCATGAAACCACACATTTGGACAAATTAGTAACAAAATTTTAACACTACAAATTGAAATCACTTTCTTACCATCACATTTGAAGAACATAAATTTAAATTATTTTCAAGCAAAACAAAATAGTCAAAACTCTAGTACATTTTTTTTAAATGTCAACATTGCAAAAGTTGTAAAAAAATAATTCCAAATGAACTTTTAATAATTAGGTAACTTTCAGGGCTTTCAAAAGTCCATCACATTTTTTGTTTTTTTTCCAATGACACCTTAAAACATATTTTTAATTATCTAACCATCCACATGAATTTTGAGGAAAAAATCTAATTTTTTTTTGAAAATTATGAGCATTTACAAATTTTATTTGGATTATAATTTTTTATTTATGAATTTTTTAAAATATTTTCATTTGGTGTATACAAAAACATTATTGTGAATAGTACCATTTTAAAATATTACACCTTCAATAATGTTGATGACCATTTTAATCTTTTGTAGTATTGAAAAATAACCATGTGATGTACATTTTTTGACATTTTAATCTGCAACTATTTTACTACCATCACATCTCATTGAATTAAGGCTAGTAGCTCGAGCTCATAGCCAAACAATAAAAAATATAATGAGAATGATGTAAGAAAACCTTATCAAGTAAAAAAAAACCCCATAGCCAACCATGGTGGTTGCAAATTCTAGTCTTTAATACGACCTTTTTAAAGCCCATACTTCCATAAACTTCATTTCACCATCTACACCATTCATTTAGTTAGCATGTTTATATCAAAATGGTCTTGTGAAATCATACAATGATTGATCAATGTTTTTTCACACAACTCTTGGAACTCATCATGGAATTTTGTATGTTGGTTGGTGAATATTTTGACTAAAACATCAAACTTGTTAAAAATCATGTCAAGATTTGCATAGGCAATTCTTTCATTACTATGAAAAATGTCCAATCATGACCAAAACATATTAGTTATGTCACATTGTCAAACTTGGTGGGTTGCCAAAATTCAAACTCCACCAATAATCAAGCCTTAAAATGGGCAATGGTTGTAAATGATGTGATGTGTTAAATGATGCCCACATTTTGGTCACACACCACACATTGAAAAACAAATTACTAAACATGTAGTTTTATCTTTCATTGTTAGTACTATGTTTCGTGCAAAATATAAGTTTGTTGAACCTTAAAATGGACCAACTCCTTGTGAACATGTACAAAGCCCTCATGTTGTTATGGGTGAAACATTATTCACACTCATCCATCTATCCATATATGTAGGAGGGAATTACTTCCCCACTTGAACCATTTGGCCCTATGCATGACCCGATCATGTTCCTTGGGTGCAAATTCAACTAGAATTTCACATGCTTACAAATATGTGCTAATAGGTACATTTTCATGTAAATCCATCATGGGAATCCTTGTTACCCATGTTAATTTAAGGTACATCCTTAAGACACCCCAACATGGTACATACATATGTTAAAACATGTCATCTCAATATCGTTTCCAAATTTACATCATTGTGCCAATGAGCTTTGATCAATGTTATTGTCTTTGTTAGAACTTGGGTTTTGACTTAATCCATCGGCATCCCAATTAACTGTACCAACCCTATGAATAATGTCAAAATCATAGTTTTATAAAATAAAGGCCCATATTGTCAGCTTTCCTTTGCTACAGTTTGATTCCATCAAGAACTTAAATAGTTGGTGATTTGTAACCAATGAAAATGAACTACCAAAAAGATAACATTTGAATGATGAAATTGCACAATCAACAATGAAACATTCCCCTTCATATGAATTGTATTTTATCTCCATCCCATTGTTGGACTAAATAACATGCCACCCCAAACTTTCAACCATCATCATCAAGTCGAAGAAGCATGGCCGCCAACCATAAAGTACTCCAATTAATGTGTAACTAAAAAAATCATTGTCACATGGGTTATTGTAAAATGGGAGTTAAAATGAATTGAGCCTTCAACTTTTTAAATACATGTTTTTATGTTTGACCCCATATGTAATCATTGTCAATTGGGTTAAAAGTTTAATGGAAATGTTATCAAAATTTTAAACAATCCTTGAATAATAATTACATAACCCTAGAAAGTTTCACAATTCATTAACATCCATCGATTGGAAAACTGATGAAATGGCTTCAACCTTGGCCTTTCAAACCCACAATCCCTTTGGATAAATCATATGACCTAAATATTACACTTGAATATACAAAAATTGAGACTTGCCTAGATGAAACTTAATTTTGTGAACCTTAAATCAATCAAACACCTCCTACATGCACTAGATGTGATCCCCTAACATTGTGCTAGAAATGATGATATCAAATTTGTAGCATTTAACAAAATTGAAGCCTGCCAACACCTAATTAATGACATTCTATAATTCTAAAGGGGATTCTTCAAACCAAAGGGCAAGAATTGTCATTAGTACATGTTAAAGGTAGAATTGTATAGTCTTTGTTGGATGGGTTGGATGGAGGTATTAGACAGAGAACTATGTTATCCCTATTGGACAAAGTTTTGATGAGGAAGAACATTGTTATTATAATGTGTTTTTGTTTTACATTTTTTGGTTTCCATTTAATACGAGTATCTAATTCTATTTAAGACATATTATAAAAGTCAAAATTCTCAAAATTTGTGTTATATTATGGATTTTTGGTTGGGTTTTGTTTTTATTTATGTAAATTATTATAAAAATAGATTATATATACGGAAAATAATATGAAAAGGACAAGTTTTAGAATGAACACAATGTTGGAATATTAATGTTTACCATTTAGCGACCATGCTTGAGATTGACTTTGGAGTAAAAATGCAATTTATAATCATTGTTTTTGTTTTTTTTGTGAGAAGCACAAAATAGTTACCATGAAGGATTTTTTTTTTGTTTATTTGTTCTTAGATTTGGTTTTACAAATTCAAAATTGGTTAAAATTTTGTTAGGAATTATATATGAGCAAACAATTGTTGTAAGGATTTAGATATGTGGCAAAAAAAATAATTTAAGAAAAATGGTAAAATGGAAATGAACATAAATCACCTAATGACCCAAAGTTTGTAGAGACAACTAGATCAAGTAGCAATACAACAAAATGAAGAAGAAAATGTAATAGAAGAGGAATTGTCATTTGTGAATGATGCAATGTAGTTTTACACTCCATAAATAATACAATGTTCCATGTCAAAAATATCCAAGATGGAGGAGTGGCATGCAAGGTAAATGACGTTGTCTATAGCAATTTTGGAACCTCGAAAAACATTTACTAGTAGAACAATGAAGCAATCCAATATCTGAACGAGGTTGCCAATGAAGGTAGAACTTCCAAACATTGAACCAAAAGGATGGGGGACAATGCAAACAGGGTTACCCTTGTAGATCTACAACAAATGGTACATGGAAGAACATATATGATTTTGTTGTTCCAAAGATTTGGTGATTTGTACAAATGTAAGGAGATATTACATGCCAATGAAGAGGTATTGGAAGGACTAAAAATAATATCCACATATAAAGGTTATGTTTGGCAATCTATTTCACCTCAATACCATCAACCCCATGAATTAGCCATCATGTTTTACACATCTCACTTCTTATAATTATTCAACTAATCTTTGGCTCCCATGTTTTTTGTAATAATTTTTACCTTGGGTTGGAATGACAAATTATCCCCATTACGTGAGGTTGAAAATTGAAACATGACCTATGAGTTACATAAAATGTGAAATGGTGTCAAATTGCTTCAACGCCCCAAATCACCAACTTCCTTCCCAAAACCCAAAGATCCCACTTGGCATTCTTGATCCCCTAATTGCCCAAGGGTTTACAACTTAGATTGTCAGAACATCACTGCCTTGCCCCCCCCCCCGCACCAACATAATCATCCTAACTATGAGTGCAACATGTCAAAAAATGGGTGGAGTGGGTGGATGTGTGATTGGGTAAAAGATTTGTGTTCTACCAATGATAAGTTGAAAATCCATGTTAGGTAATTAAGATCCATAACTTGCCCCAATATGCGCCTTCATGCACCTTTAAAAAGATTTGGCACTACAACATATTGGAATGAAACCCCATGGTTCACTCCCTTTCATCAATATTGGGTTTTTCCATGTGTGATGAATTTGACATCCCAAATCATGTTTAGTCTTACATCCCAAAATGCATGAAACCATAAAAAGTTCAAAATTTTCAAAATGATTGCTTGTGTCCCACCTTATTACCTATAACCAAAATTGGTCTATTGTCATGGTGTACCACACATGATTGGTATCCTAGATTCAACATATCATCCACTAAACATGTGGGTGACCTTAAACTAAACTAATATGTTCACTAGATCACCATTGGTGGTGTTAGGTTAATCCATGCCCACTAGAATTGATGGGCATGTATATCAATTATTACAAGATCCACCTACATTGGTTTGTTGATTCAAGTCAAATTTGCTACCATCTTGCTAATATAGTTGGTCAAAAATCTCTTAATGGTGGAACATTTTGCAATAAAATATGTACACATGTACATATGTGTGGTCTACAAATATTACAATACATGGACCATTCCCATAAAAGTCCCAATATGGGGCCTAAAATGGTTTGACTTGTGTTGATTTACGAAAAACCCTAACATGGCCATCTTAAAATGACCAAATCAACTAGCCCAATCTTATCCAAATCCCATGCCCTTCATAATGTGATATTGTCTAATAAAGAATGATGGCAACCTTATACCACCAACATTGGGGACAAATTGGAATATCATCATTGCAAGATCATAACATGTCACATGGAGACCTACCTAGCCTATTTTCCATGTAATAGTGATGTCATACCTAGATGTTAAATTGTAACACTATTGTTAAAGCCTAGACCGTAACTAATGCCTCCAAAAAACTCTAATATGCATATCCCATCCTTGCGAATATTCCATTAAATAATGTTCATATCCAATGGGTTCAATCTTGGTGGCCAATTATTAACATCCATGAATAACTACAAGCTTGGGATGATAGAGTGTGTTGAGATTGATGAATGTAATGACTAACAAATGCTTGTAACTTTGACAATGTGCCTTATGGTGGCATGAGATCTAGTGTTGACTCCTAAATAAGTAACATCCTACTTAACATTGACATCACCAATTCACCACTAGTGGGTTCATCTTGGTCATGGATGTTAGTACCCTCCACAAATTCAAAACCATGGGGAAGGCTTGAAAATCCAACCAACATAATTGATTTGTTTGTTTTACTTAGATGGCCCCCAATAAACCTTACTAGTAGCCCTATGGCTATTTCTTGTCTTCCATCATGGTTGGTAATATGCAATTTCTTATTTAAAATCTAAAGCAACCTTGAAGGTGATGTAAAATCATTCTTCCAACTAATAAGACATCATAAGACACAACCCATGTAATTAGCACTCATGTCCGCACTATGGTATAATATGTTGGTTTCTTGGGATTAACCTAGATCACAATCTCTTATTTAGTTAATTCCCAAGCCTTCTTTGACCCACCCATCAATGTCAAGATTTAGTAAGAACATGGTTCAAAATTAACATTAATCAATCTAAGACCCTCCATTGCCACTTTGCCCAACATCAAAGGTTGAACACCTAAATCTAACAAAACCCTTTGGGGTTGGTACCATCAAGTGCTAATTGCCCCCTTAATTGGAAAACTCCCTTGTCATTACACATTACAACCACACCTAGGACAACCCTTGTTTTATCAATGGTTGGACACACTAGGAATTCCTAAAGCTAGTTATAATTGCATGCCAAGATTCTACCTTTGATATGTTGATTTAGTTAGCCTTGGAAGTACTGCATGAAGAAGCTTAGCAATAACTACATGTCAAGATTCTACTTTTGATACTTTGGTTTTGTTAACCTCAAAAGTACTATGCGGAACTACGGTCATAATTGAATTTGTATTCAATGTAATTAATCACCATCCTTGGTGTTCGCCTATCTTCACATAATGTACTCACTAAATGAAACATTGATGTTGGTTGAATATTGGGAATAATCAATGTTATAGTGAAAAACAATGGTATTTGATCCATTAGTGTTGCCACCCTTTAACAAATTGTTTGGTGCCTTTGTTTTAGAAGTGGAACTAAACATCCTCTTCAATGTCATAAACACAATATTAGAAGTTGATTTCTCCATAGGGTTAAAATTTGTGTTAACCAACACAAATGATTATGGCAGGCAAACCTAATGTTGAACTTCACCACATTGATGGTTTAACTTCTTATCAACACCACATGGTTATAATGCTCATGAATTCACGTTGTTCATTGTGTAATTATCAAAAACATCTTAATTGGACTTGGGACCTTAGCATGGCTTCCATTTGATATTTATGACCTTTGATCTTTCAAAATATTTGACACAACTTCATAGGGCCAATAGAACTAAAAATTTAGCTCCGCAAAAATAACTTAGGTGAATGTCCAACCTAAAAGATTGTATGTCTTTTTGCTCCCTCGTTTGCCTTGAAATAAGTGCATTGAATTCCACATGTGCCACCATGCTTGTTGCCATGCTCATCATTAAAGCCTTTAGTGTGTGCAAATCTCACCTCCATGGTTTTGGGTTGGCTTGGAGGCCAACCCTTATTGGTTGCACCTTTTCTTTTGGTTTTTTACAAAACCTTGATTCTTTCCAACATTGGTAGTTTGTGATTGACATTATCATAATTTCGGATGCAAAGTGAAATAATGATTTACATCATGCCCATAAACTTTACAATGAAAACACGGTTGGCTAAAGTTAGGGTTGGAGGTGGTCTATTGAAGTGGATTAAGGCAATGATGCTAGCGGTGAACAAGCGAGCATGAGCAAGTGAGCCTACTCAGGTGAGCATGATGGAATTTTATAACATATTCCCATGCCATGTCATGGAATATTCTTAGCATATATTTTTTCCACATGGCAATTATTATGTGACGTGGTGGAATATTTTACCATGTCATAAAATATTTTGTGACATGGTAAAATATTCTCTGACAAGCCATGGAATATTTTGCCATGTCACATACATGGTTTGTTTTGAAATCAACAATGGCTTATTGACTTTGAACATGAGTTTGGCCAAGAAAGTTGTCGAGAGCAACATTGTGTGAACGTTTGAAAGAAAAAATAAATTGAAGGATGCATTTTATCATCCTTCATGCAACCAATGCTCCAAATGTCTAGGGCTCTTGGAGAATAATTAGAATGTTTTCAAAAATGTTGAAATGGGTGGGAATTGCATGCTTAAGAAATATTTGATGAAAATTAAATTTTCAAAGTATATTAAATATTTGACAAACATGTGTTGAAATGGTCTAAGTATTATACATAAATATACATCACTTTACAATGATTGAGAAGTTACAAAGTGAAGAAAAAAACCATTTGGCCAAAACTAGAATTTAAACTTCCTACATAGTCCAATCAGCTACAAAGAGGTTTATGAATGAGATTGTGATGTACTATCACAAGAGTTCAAAGGCTTTAAAGCACTTCAACAAACATTAAACTTCATTCCAACTCCATGTGTAGTGATACATGAACTCTTCTATGAGCCCATAGAACATAACTGTTTTTAAGACATGAGACACATGTTTACATTGCACATACACCTTGTCGTCACCTAAAAAACATACCAACATTGTGACAAGGTAGACACATGAACATTTAGGGAAATTTCCAATAGTCACATCATATATTTTGTCATCTAAAATAATACTATAAATTTGTCCATACCCAGGTGAGGGGACATCAATAGCAAGGAAAACAGTGCATTGGGTAAGTAAGATGCCAGCCTCCCAATTGTTGTTGTGTTGTTGTGTTATTTTGAAAATGGAAGTCATCTCACCTTCTTGCCACCATGAGTTATAGGCCATCAATTTGCATCGGCCGACTGCACAATGTTGTGAACACTCATAGCATGCACATGTAGAATGCTTGAACTAGAAGATTGGAAACCAAATAAACTTTGAACATAACTGCAGTCAAAGGAAAACCCTACTTCTTCTAGAGTTGTTATTTCCTTTTGAGTTAAGTTAGTACCTTCTTAGATGGGCCATACAGTTGGAACTAAAGGCCTAACAACTACATATTTTTGCATTGTCCCATTAACATAATGGCTCAAATCATCGAGACAAAACTAGTGCATATGGTGTTTTAATGATCCACTATGAAATTTTACACAAAACCATGAGTAACATGGAGCATGAGTTCCACTTATGGATTTGTACATGTTAATCTTTGCTTTGCACTTGAACCTCATGGTTTTCTAGAGTGCAAAACATTAAAAACATAACTGGGTGGGCAACGTTCTATTATTTGCCACTAGCCATCAACACAAATATTTTCCTTTGACTCTAGGCCACCTCAAGATACCAAAGGTAAAAAAACACTAGAACCAAAGGGTAGTTGTTGCATGCCTACATCTTGAACAATATTGGGTTGAACAACATGAACTATTATTCATGGATGAGAGAAATTCACATGGTCAAATCAATGAGAATCATTGTTCGCACCAAGAGGATAATTAGTAGGTCATTGGTAGACCTAAAACCCTCCTCCCCCTCAAGGTGCGGAACGTGATTAGAGAAGGACGATTCGAATGTGTAATCTACCACAACAATTATTAGTTGCAAGATCACTAGACCATTGGGCCTTCTTCAACAACAATTCATTCCTATCAGGTCCATGATTAACTAAACCCCCTCATAAGTATTATCTATATAATGTAGACTAATTGAAAGCTTGAATGCAATCATCGTACATCGTTGTGTAGAGACAAATGTCATGATTCCCCGATTGTTACAACCAGATGTTATGCATAATTTCAACTAGATTGCAAGTGGGCATGTCCGCCCACTCCTCATCATTAAACTTATGCATATCAAAGGAAAGGAAACATCAGCAAAATCTAAAATGTTACAAGAGAAAGGGAGAAAAACTATAAATGGAACTTGAGTGAAAATGGACATCTTACAGTTCTGAATGCACACAAGACAAGGGAAACCGTAGGAAATTCATAGAAGAAGTATTCACATGGACCATGATACCTCCCCATTATTTAACACGAAAATGCCAAAAGTTAAGCCAATTGCCAAGCTCGTGGACACCTACCTTAGAAGCAATCCTAGATGCAAACCACCAACAACAAATTAGAACATAATGACTATCAACTTCCCCAAGGGATGTGGCATTCTTGTATTGGTGGCAAAGAGCATTGTACTCATCTTGCAACTCAAGTCTAATTAGTTGTTTGGTGTGCTTATTGAAAATTGAGTCCAATGGAATAAATAAATGCATTCCTTATCAACCATCTTAATAGAAGGGTCTTTCAAACCATAAATTATTCTGACCACATTCTAATTAATTTGTGCGCTATCAACCATGAATCCCTTGAAATCGAGTTTTGGAAACTTATGCTTCAGCATTGTCTCATTAAGCTTTGTCCACATAAATTGTTGAGCTTCAGTGTCTTCACATTACATATCACAAACTACTATGGTCATCACTTTATAATAAGCAAGATTGTACACATGTCAAAGCCATAGTTGTCTAGCCAACAACACATTTCACATGATCAAACATGATCCAAATGTTCTACAAATCCCCAATAAGTTGCATTCCTATGGCAAAGTTGACTCCACTCATGACACCATTTATCGACATCTTAAAAATAAACACCTTTTGTCATAGAACTTGTCCTAGGAAGCAACACTCCTAGATGTTTTCATATTAATTCTTGGACTTCAATTCAAGGATGTTATTAATATAGCCACCTCCTAAATGGCACTTGAAAGAAACAACAAAGTTACGAACGTTGGGAAAATTTAATTCACATAACTTAACATGGATGTGCTCCAATTGTTCACCCTTGAGGAGCTCCACTATGCCATCATTAGAATCATCAAGTAATTAACTTGCCAATAAGGTATTATTAACATTAAGGGAAATCATAGAGAACTTTGCATTAGGCATGCAATCCACCTCCTCTGCAATCAACCTTCTAGTCTCCTTGACAGACTCCCAACACTTTCCATCCGCAATAGGATGGTTGTGAACACCAAGATGAATCGCCATTCTTGACATAAATTAGAGTCTATGCATAACACAATAGATTCACCCATTATAATTTGTGATACAAAAAGGAGGAGCATGACAAAATTTGCATCTAAGCAAAAAAGCGAATGAAATCATTGTCATTCGACCTACGAATGGAATATGAGTGCACTCATTGCATTAGAAGGTTTCATTGTGAAAGGCGAAACACACAAAGTTCTCACAATCATCTTGCACACACCTTAATTGACCCAAGCGATGAGCCTTCTTGAAATTAAACCCAAATGAATTTTTTATATTGGTTGTGACCAACTTACACCAAACATGGCCATTGTACTTTATGTCCATGCCTTGCATTTGGGAAAGGTTGTGAATGGTCAAAAACATCAATGGCAATTCAAACAAGATGTCCCCATTGAAAGCAATTGGCAAGAATTAAATTTTTTGCAGAGGGATCTTATCATAATCCAAATTCGACAATTCGTTTGAAATTTGTCATGGTAGTACATCACGCGTAAACAAGAGACAACAAACTAAATATTCCCCATGGGGGTGGATGGCTTTGACAACAAAAAGGCATCAGACTAAAAAATGCCTTTTGGTGATTCCATCAATGAAGGAAAGGGTGTCAAGTCCCCACTTGAGGAGGAATCAAACAGTTCAATGAAAATAAAAGATGCAAAAGCATCAAAACATTTAGGGGGAATGTCATCAACTTTGAATTCTTACTTTAGAGTCTTTACCATAGAACCTACGATTTTTGTTATAAGGATGGTTTCCTAATAATTATGAATCAAGTTATCGCCAACAATGCGATAATGGCCACATCCAACCCACCCACTATCTCCCTTGTGAGGAGGTCATAAAAATCTAGTATAAAGAACTTGAGACAAAGTTATTAGAATCATATAAGACATCCTTAAATATATGTAAAGAACCTGGCTAAAAAATAAACATAGCACACATACAACATTCAAAGACAGTAATTGTCCCTAAATGGTTGACCATGATGGTGAAGTTTGAGTGTCTAGGAGCATGAAATGTTGCCATGTTACAAGGGGCACTGAAGTAATAGTGAAGGAATTGAGAGGGATTTGAAACAACAAAAGCAAAATCACACACCAGGAAATAAATTGAAGGGTTTTGAAAAAAAGGAAGTAGAACCCCAAAAATATAATCCAAGCAAGGAATGGGATGAATATGGAATTAGACAAAACACATTAGCAATGAAAAACACAAACAATAAAATCAAGAGCATACTAACAAGTGTCAAATTAAAATTGTAAAAAACATGTCCTTGTAGGCAAAGATAATGTTTGTTGATGGAATTTGGTGTAAAAAATAAAAATTGGAATGAGGTGATCACTTTGAAAGTTGTATAAGTGAAGACCCAACCTAAAATTTCTATAGGCTATGATTCATTATGTTAATAAATAAATATATTACAAGTTTGGAAATAAATGAAAAAATGAAGGAAAATGTAGAGAATCATTAGAAAAAAAATAAAATGTTTCATTCGACAAAGATCAACTTCTAGAAAGATAAATGAACTAGAAAAAGGAATGAGTAGACACCAAAAACCTTTAACAAATCGATGGCAAAAGGACATTAAAAGAACATGAATATCATATTGGAATTGGCAATTAGGTTAACATAAATAGGGTTAGATGTATGTACAATGTGCAGAAATTCAAACAAAATGATGTAGAAGGAAAGGGTGGAAGAGGGCATAGCGTGATAGGGTAAAAGCCTCATGTTAATAGGTGGAGGAAAGCAATTACATCCAAGGTCAGAAATAGCACATTGGAACATGGCAATAAGTGTCAAGTCAATGATAAGATATGCAATCCATATTATCTATTAGTCAAATCATGTGAAATACTTTCGTGACAAAATCTTAATAAGAAAAGTGGAAGCTAGAGGCCATAATTATTAGGCACAGTTGGAACATGTTGCCAAAAGGATCTAGTTAGTACTTGTAATATTAGATTTTGTTAGGCGTCAAGAATTACGAAAAGTATTTTCCAGAAAATAAACTACATTTTATTGAAGAAACAACATTCCCAACAACATTCAATAGAATAACAAACATAAGAATTCATCATTATTTATGTGAATGTTATAATTAAATAAAATTAATTTAAATCTCGTGAAAAAGGAAGGGACCATTGTAATTTGTAGTGTCATATCTAGGTTGGTGGAAAGGAAAAAACAATAAGATAGTTCTAATAGAAAGGTGGTAATTAAAAAAGGTTGGAGATATATATTATGGAATGGAACTTGTTATAAGGAAAGAATTGAAATACACGGGCTTGAAAAATGTGTAATTTTTTTCATGAATATTTATGGGCCTTCCAAATATATGGTGACAATTGAAAAAATCCCTTGAAATTTGGTATGCATGATTTGTCTAACAGATTTTATTTGTAGCGAATAGGTTAAATTAAGTAAATAGACTACCATAAGAAAAATATTTTGACTTAACCACAAGTTACTAATAAATTCTAAACATGGCCTCATTGTGTCTGAAATATTGAAAAATGGATAAAATTGATATTAGGAGGGCAATTACCAACATTTGGCCCAATGTTTCCATATGTATTAATATATTGACATGAGTTTTGTGGAAATCATATATTCACCCTTCAATTGTACAAGATTCAAAAGAAAAGGGTTTCCTTCGACATCATTTTCTATTACACATAAAACAAATTTAGGTACAACAATGCAATGTTAGTGGCATTCATTATCATGAAAGACAATTACAGTTTTAGTTAGTTTTCAAAGTTATGATACATAGAGATGGCGATGAGCAAGGTCGGTGAGATCCATTGTTTTTTTAAAAAAGATATTGAAAAATGAACTATGCCACATAATTTCTAAAATTTATTAATAAAACACCGAAAATTATCAAAACATAAAATTAATGGTATTAAATTTCCTTTCAAAATGGCTTTTTACATGGTGATTCATGATATAAAAATATCTAGAATACAAATAAAAATGAAAATAATAGTTGCATTAAAAGATGCAAATTCAATCTTTTTTAAATGATTAAAATAATAAATATTTATTTCTAATTATGATTCATAACTATTAATAAAAATTTAGTTACCTTTTATTACTTTCCAATTAGAATATATTTTTATATGTATATCTATAAAGATGTGTGTTCCGGATTATAAAAAAAGATAATAGATGACATATCTTCCAACATATGTTGAAATTTGTAGGAAGGGAACAACTATTGTTTTCAGTCAAAAGTTATGGTTTAGAATAGAAAAGCTATAGTTTTAGATGCAGGAAGAGGGTGTTGATCAAGAGAACTCGAGAACTCCAAGATGAAAAAGATGAAAACATAATTTCTAATGGACAAATCCTAAGCAGTGGAGATGCAATATCAAGATGTCGGCCAAAAAAAAAACTATAGTTAATGGTGGATATGCGGTGCAAGCTCTTTTCTGTGAGGGGTGATCAAATTGAAGAGGCAAGAACAAAATATTGCAAGTACAGTGAATATTAGCTAGTTTATTAAACACATTTAGCTTGCTTTTAGTAGAAGAACCCATTGATCATTTTTTTAAGATGCCCATGAAAAGCGCAATTTGTTATGTGATGCACATTAGAAGTTCCCAAAACAAGTTGAGTGGATATAAGTTGTGTCCCTTCAGCCTTGTAACAAGTATGAGTGGAAAGATGTTTCTTGTGTGAAAAGGAGATGGAATTATGTTTGAAATTGCGCTTCCAAGCTTGGTTTCTTGAAAAAGGTGTGATAAAAACCCTAATTTCTTGCTTGAAATTCTCACAAATAAATTCATTGTGTTCTTTTAAGAGGTGGGGGACACACAAACAACACAACGTACATCTTGAAGTAAGTTTCCAAGGTTTTCCAATTTCATGTTTTTGAGTTCTTTCTCTTTCAAGTTGTTTGTTTTATGTTTCTTTGCTTTTAATTTTTGTGTAGTTTTTTTTTTTCTTGTAGCTTTTTAGGTTTATTAAGAGCTTAGTCGAGGCAAAAAAATTGCCTCGACCTCTTTTGAAACTTTCGAATTCCATGTTCGAGAGTTCCAATATAGGTCAAAGCAAATTGTTTTATGCTTGAACTTCAACTTTTGGCACCGAAAGTTGGAGGCTGAGCACAAGTTTATTACATTTGACATGTTTATGAAATTTTTAAGAACGACCGAGTGAAAAAAAAGTGCACTCATCTTCCAACTTTTAGCGCCAAAAGGTGAAGGTTGAACAAAGAAATTTTGTGTTCAACCTCTCGTGGAATTCCCAAGATTTGTGCTTAAGGGCCTCATGAAAGGCCGAGCAAAAATATTTGCCTCGAACTCTCCTGAAAACCAAAGCTCCCAAGCATAGAGCTTTCAAAGGTCCAAAAATTTCCTCAAATCAACTTCATTAATGCAATTCTTGATTCTTATTTAACCTTCTTTGCTTCATTTATTTATTTTGTAGAATTTTGTCAAATAGGGAGTCTATACATAGAGGTATTTTTACTTTTCTTTTTCACATTCTATTCTCAAATTATGCATTTTACTTTTTCTTTCATTTAATTCTTTCCTACATGTTCCTCCATCTATGGAAGGTGTTGAGATGATTGAACAAAGGCTATTGGAAGAGAATTTTGAGGAGGTATTTTCATTATTCACAACTCTTCATGATATTGATGTTTTGCAAAAAAATTATATTCTTCAAGTTGATTTTGTCTTCACTTGTTTGCAGGTGCAAAACTTTGACTCACAACAAGGCAAAAATATGGATGTCCATGAATCTCAATTTGTGCCGAAAACCATCTTTACATAAGTATTTTTCTATCCATTTTTTCTTTTGAAAAAATATTTACATCTTGTTCTTCTTTTGTTTGTTCTCATGAATTGTTTCCAATTTAGCATAATTCCATCATGATCTTGTCTACTCATGAGGCTACCTTGATTTTTGGGCTTTCTATGCAATTGGAGATAGTAAATACAACTAGAGATAAAGGCATCTTCCAAGTCTAGATGGAGGATAAGGTCAAGACAATTGAGGTGCTGGAAAGACATAAAATTCATCCCAAAGATAAGGCTTGGGTGAACATACCAATATGCCGCATGATATCCATGCCAGTTGTAAGGCCAACCCTTAAGATTGATGTGCTTAAGATGGAATAGGCATTCCAAATGGGTCATCGAAAAGGCGACAAAGTGTTTTGTCTTTCCCATGAACTAGAAAGGGGAGGAGGAATTTGTTGCAGATCACAAGTGGGGTGTTCATTAGAAGGCTGTGAATGCATCATTTGAAGAAGCGTTTAATGCGGATGAATATCTGTAAAGGTTCAGTGGGAGAATGTTTCTTGTGTGGGATAGGAACCATTAGCTACAAGCTTGGATGCCTTATATTCCAAGAGTTCATTCAGATGACCTCTCTTGGCACATTATAATGGATTCCATCATGCTAGATACAAGAGAGGACCTTGTCCACCTCTTCATTGCATTAATAGGCATGAACAAATAAGATTCATACTAAACACTATGGATTTCAAAATTCCAGTCCTTTCTTGCTTTCAATTTAATTCCTTTCAGTTTCTAGTTTTGTGCATTGAGGTTGAAGTTCTCTTTCAATTTTGCTTCAACCCCCTAGGTCTGTCAAATTTGATCACATCAACCCAAGTCCAGTGGATGATTTCTTTTGCATCCAGAGCATTGACATGATTCCATTGGTCCAATTCAAGGATGTCATTAGTCCTAATGTCTATAAAAGATGTGAGAACAAATCAAGGAAGATGTGGTATCCTACGATGCAAGAGAGTGTTTTTGATTATATATATAAGGTTTCATTATTGCTCGATCTTTCCATTTGAGTCTATCAATTTTTTTGATCCAGACATGTGAATTACAAGAATCATTTCTTCTTGGTGTAGCATGAGCTTTTGGCTACTGATGCGTTCCCAAGCTCCTTGATAGACTCAAATGTGAGTCTGAAGTAAAAACAACGAAATAATAAGGAGTTGGGGCACACTCCCTGGGTCACAGCACTTTGGGGGTAGAGGGGCATGTTGGAGCTCCAAGATGGGACTAGGAAGATTGACAAGCAATTTACTTACTCACACGAGCCTGCACAAACCAAACAACAAGTTGGTTAGTGCATAGTTCGAGCACTTTGGTGCACAGATGAACCACGGGCAACCATAAACTCACAAGACTCACCACGGCCTAGACTTGGGGGAAGCCACCACCTTCCCCCTTATAGTATACTTTGTGCCTGGCCATGGGACTAGCACCCAAATGCCATTTTGTAACGGGACTCCCAAATGGGAGTCCTAAAATTCCCACAATTGGGACTCTCGCAATTTTGGGGGCCCATAACTTTGCGTGCAAACCTCTAATTGAGATGAGGTCTATAGCAAAGTTGTATCCCTTGTCGAGAGCTTTCCAAAAGTATGTTGCACGCCACCTGCATGCAAGGAAATTGAGGTGATTCCTGACTTTTAGTGGTTGGGAGTCAAACTGTCAATTTGACTCCCGACCTTTCTTTTGGCCATAACTTGTGTTTGAAGTGTCCAAATGGGTCATGCGAAACCATTTTAGACATCTAAGTTCCAAGGGCTTTCTATTGATATAAGGAACTCCTCAATCCAATGGGTTTTGACCCCTACAATCACTTTCTGAATGTTTGGGAGTCCATTGGGACTCGAACTCCCAAAGTGGGAGCTCACTTGGGAGTGTGAGGGTTCATTTCTTCACACTTTCCTACACTCCCAAGAGCATGAAATGTGACTCTCGGGCTTCCCTCTTAGCCCGCACCCTTACAAGCCCCTGCCTTGGTTGTGAGTTTAAAGCTAGGGTTACGATAACTACAATGGACATTACCGTAAAGTTTTATTATGAAAAAAATTCAGTTGAAAAATTCAAATCAACATCCAAATTACATGCACTCATGGACAAGGCAATGGATAAAGTCTAGAAGGATCATACCTCCATTTCCATGAAACATTTGCTAGTTTACAACCCAACTTTTGGTCTCAAGTTTTTAAAATAGATTCAGGTCCAGTACGATATGAACTTGAACATGTAAATGTTTATTGAGAAGCTATAGATGTTAGCTTCTACACAAGTCACGAATGAGTAGAAGGTATCTTGGTTGAAACTTTGGAACCAATCTGGCGTGTTGAAGGAATTAGCAAAATTTCCAAAATATGGATTATCATATGGAACTTTTGATAAGTGGCTTCATAAAACAACTTTTTAGTCTCAGGTAAATGTTTACCCATTCAAAGCTTTGAATTACAAACATACCATCTAATTTTCCAATTCCACACATTTTTGAACCGCTCTCCTCCATTCCTCAATGGAACATGCGTGTGGATAATTTCATTGAATCCATTGTGGTTTTTGCTATAGATTTCTATATGATAGGAGGGGCTAACATTATCATGTATACATATGACCCATGTGTGTTAAAGGAGATTCGTTCCTTCCTTGAAAGCTACCAGTTGAAGGTTCACATGAAGTGGATTGTTGTGAATTCAAGCACCCCCAAATGAATAGCAAGGATCCATGTTCTCAAGTACCACTGAACTCACTATATCCATTTGTTTTCACACTTTACATTATTTTAAATTTAAAATTAACATGAATTATGCCTTTTTCTTATAGACTCTTGTAAGTTGTGTCACCCTTCTCATAAGGGATCCAGTTCCAAGCATCGTGTTTTCCTCAAGGTTTCAATTCTCCGCCCATTTTGTTGAGTTGGTCAAGAGGGGTATTAAACTCGAGGCTAAAGATGTCCTCTATAACACAATAATGTGACCTCAATGACCTGATCCTAGATTAGACGAGCCTTCAAGACGATGAAAGAGTTCCATGTGATCACATTATAGGCTTTTATCGATGTTTGTTTGCCACCAAACTTTGCAATTGTGGACCTTAATTGTGGGACATGTACTTGAATTCATCCCTTTCTAATTGTCTCTAATTCCATGTTAATTTTACAATTTAATTTGTCTCTAACTTTTGTATTTGATGGTTCTTATAAGGAATAATATTCGTGTTTGTTGGGCATTTGGGAGGCCCATCCTTGCACTTGAAGTTAATTCAGAGATCTTTGATGAAGTGCTAAAACCACTCTTAGATGCAAACTTGGGCAAGATTATTGTTTGGCCTATCTTCAATCTTGATGACGATTCTCCCATCAAGAAAAAAATTAGAATTAACCTCGATTATGAATAAGTTTGGCCACATCCTTTTACTTATGCATCTTAATTATTTTAATGTTTTTATTTTTTTTCTAATGTTCTAATCTTTATCTACAAAAAGGCCACCAAATCAGGAAGATAGAATGTGCCATTCTTTGTTCATTTTGATTTCCTTTAAAGTCCCCATTAGAGCTTTATATTGCCTTCATATGCTAAGGCTTCTACACTTGCATTGGTGGACCTATGTTCCATCCCCCCATCTCTAGAGCCTCTCTTTTGAAGAACTATACTCTTGTAAATAATTTTTAGAAGCTTTTGGTAGGTTTTGACTTTTTGATCAAATAATTGTTATGTTAGTATATATTTGCAAGCTATACAATTTGGAGACAAATCAACAAGGCTTGAGGAAGAATATATTTCAAGCAATCTAAAAAGTTCTACTCAAGGAAATGAGAACTTGAAAAAGTCTCAAATATTACCTTCTTTTGCAATAGGTTCAAAGTATGAAGCTATTTTTAATAATGGATAAGTATTCTGCTATTGTTAATGGATTACCAAAAGAGTCTAATGTTGAATGCATTTCTTATTTTTATTTTTATTCCATTACACAATTTCAATACATTGTTAGTTTCTCCTTATATTTTATAATATCATTCTCTACGATGATTAATGTTTCATCTTCAAAGAAAGTGCCATCAAACAGAACATGTGATTCCTAGCCAACTTCAAGGAGTTCATCAACTCTATTTTATATCCCATGTTGTAACAATTTCTCTTGTGCACTATCTACTAGGATAAGATAATTGTTTTCATTAAATTGTTCCTCTAAGTCCTCCATGGTATTTGATTTCCCATTTCACAAAATCTTCATACGTGAATATTGATCCTCCCTATTACCTTTTAATCTATTCTCTTCATTGCAATCTGGACTCTGAAGCAAAGTGAAGTACTCCTTTGATTCCTCCTCGTCAAGTGTTTGAACTAACAAGGTCATTCTATCAACAAGAGGCGTTTTGATTCTCCAAATTCTTGAATTTTCAAATATGTTCCATGAATTCATTTTCAATTTCTATGCAAATATTCAAACATGGATCTTAATAATTCCAAAATTAATATTGAAATATAGATCCTTTGTTTAAAAAAATCAAGAAAGTGATTTTCAATGATGGTATTTATATGTAGTGGCTACCTCTATTTACATTTTGAATCCTGAATATATAATTTTTAATAAATTGATGATTTCACCTAAATATTCAACCTGGTTTTTGCTAATAAAAACCAATTTATTTCTCCCTATGAAATACTTCATTGCTTGATACACATCTTGAGAATGTTTTATGGGTTCTACTATTTCATCCTTCTTATTTTAACTTTTTAGATTTATTGTTTAGATACTCCCATAATAGGACTACAACGTCTGTACCAACAGTTTCCATAGTTCATTTGATTAAGCTTGTGGAATGTTTCTTGATTCTCTAATGATGTTCTTGCAACTTTTCAATGGTTTAAATTATTACAAAATGCATATGTGATTTCATCCCATTATTAATTCTTCTCTAATGGAGTTTTATCTTGGTTTAAAGTGGTTTTCCTATTCAATTTGATTGTTTTCAATGACAATTGATTTCAAAAGGTAATTTGAGGTCAAATGTTATAGATTCAATGCAATAATTTTAAAGGATTTTTCATAATTCTTTTAACGTATTTGTGAAGTTTGGATGCATGATTATCTTTATATATTTTGTTTACATTCATTGTCATTTAAAAAGTTGGTTCATCCTTTTAGGCTTTTTTAATTTTCTGTTATTATTCATGCAATGTTTTATTATTCCTTGTACATGACATTCAATTATTTCAAAAGAAATTATTATATAGGAAATTAAATGCAAAATTTGGGATATAGCTTTTGTCAAATATCTCAAAATGTGATGCTTGTTTTGAAACCAATAGTATCCTTTACTCTAATTAAACTTTGTTTTTATCAGGTAATCCACAACAGCTAAAACATCTTGTGGTAATAGAAACAATTTAACCTATGCATTTTTATAGTTGTTTTCTCCCCAAATTTTATATTCAAAGATAGTAAACATATTACTTTGTTAACTCAAAAAAGACGTATCAATTCAAAAAACATTTTTGTCATACAAAATATATCTCTTTGTGCATCATAGCCTCAAAGTGCCATGTTTATAAAAACTTGTTAATTGTTACACATAGTTCTTTTAAACTCTTTTCCTATAGGGTTTTGCAATTGTTGCCAATTTCAGAGGCATCATCAGACTCTGTTATGGACATACTGGGTCGAGTTGGGTGCCATTGGTGGGTCATTCATTCCATTGGAACCCATTGTAGACTATGCTATAGTTGTTGGGGTGGTGTCTTCTAAATTCATCGTCTTTTCTTTTGAGTTTATCACTGCATCTTCTAGGTATGGTGTGGAGTTCTTTTCTTCCACACTGCTTCCAATTATACTATTAGTTGATACTAAAAGATCTGACTTTTTGTTGTAAGCGAATATTGGTGTTTTGTATGCATTGTTTTTAGCATCAGAAGCATTCTTCAACCACTTTCATAGCAAGATTAATTTGTTTATTCTTCTTTCAACTTGAAATTTTAGCAAGTAATCATGTTGCTTGTCAAATTGCATTTTATAATTTTGATTTGTCAAATGTGTTGGCCATGGATTGTCTTTAGGAGGTTGTCACAAGATGTTCAGAAACTCCAGGCAAAACATTTTTTTATCATTATTCCATATATCTTGTAATCCTACAAGTGGTTAGAAGATGCCCAATACCCAACTTTTGTTTGGAACTCTACATCTATACTCTTCATTCCTCTTCTTTCTAATAATGGGTAAAATTCCAAATCTCATGGTGTTTGACAAAAATGCCTTGGATATGGATATCGTGACATTGTGCAAATGAACAATTTAATTCAAAATTCATTTTCTTTGATTGTTACTTGGAAGCTCACTGAAATATACTAATTATATTCGTGCAATGTTTTAAATTTGTAAACATCTCCCAAAGTCTAGATTTTTATAGGGTCGCTTTTCAATTACCGCATTCAATGGCCTTTTCAAAATTGTCTAACTTTCTTTGGACTATTTGGATGGGATTGACTACATTAAAACATTTATAATCAACATAACAACTATGTTTTCTACTCATGACATGCGTGGTATGTGTAACAAGTAATTGTGATCACTTCATTGCCCTTTGGGCCTAATGTGGTTTCATCCCATTTTTTGTTTACATTCTTGCTTACATGCCATGTGTCAAGTTCATGCCCTTTAACAACTATTATTCCTATACTTCATTGCATTCCTACATAGACCTTCATATCAAGTGTGAAACACTCAATACATTTTCTAAGCTTCAATTGATATTTGGATGTACAATAGGTCTAAATATGTAGTGAAAGTATTTAAACAATCATGTGAATAATCTAAACATGTATGTATTTTAACTGATGTGTATTATAAATCTTGGAACTAAAGATCACACATATTGGAGGTATTTAATTTAGTGCATTTTTCACCTTGTGAATTCCACATGGATAGTAGGTTGATGGCTTGGTCCATTTCTGTCGCAACCCCACTTTGAGGCAAGTGTGAGGATGAGACTCGCACTCCCAAAAGTGGGAACCTGGAGTCCTTCGGGACTCCCAAAACTTCAGAGCTCGATTGCAGGGGTCAAAACACCTCGCCTTGAGCTGTTCTTTATACCGTTGGAAAGGTCTTGAAGTTTAGATGTCGAAAATGGCCTCGCATAAACCATTCGGACATCTACAGCACAAGTTATGGTCGAAAGAAGGGTCGGGAGTCAAACTGGCAATTTGACTCCCGACCACTAAAAGTCGGGAATCGACCCGACCCCAGTGTGTGCAGGTGGAGTGCGACACACCGTTGGAAAGCTCTTGAGGAGAGCTACAAGTTTTTTTTAGACCTCATCCAAATTAGAGGTATGAGTTAGGAGTTATGAGCTCCCAAAGTCACGAGAGTCTAAACTAAGATAGTTTCGGGACTCCTCTTTGGGAGTCCCGGGACTAAAAGCCATTTGGATGCGAGTGTCGCAGAGCAACGCAGATAATACTATATGGGGGAAGGTGGTAGCTTCCCCGGAGTCTGGGCCGTGGTGAGTCAAGTGAATCCGTGTTGCCCGTGGCTTGTCCCAACACCAAGAATAATCCCAAATGTGAACTAATCAACTTATGGTTAGTTTTGATGCAGGACCGAGTAACTAAATAAGTTGTCCCTCTTCCTAGTCTAATCCCGGAGCTTTTAGCATGCCCCTCTCACCCCCTTTAGTGCTGGAAGCTAGGAGCGGCACCAAGTTCCAACTACTTCTGCTCTTTAACATAGTTGGACCCTTTTTGGGTTTAATAAGGAACTTGGGGGTGTGTCAATTTCCATGTGAACATCCTCCATACCTTTTTTTTTTTTTTTGGTTGGTTGTTCAAAAACTTTGTAATAAATATTTTCATCACCATCCCATACATTTTATAATCCTGCAAGTGATTAGGAGATCCCCATTATTCAATGACTATTTACATATTTACATTTACAGTTTCGAAATTTCTTATTTCTACCATTAGGAACATATCCAAATCTAGTGGTCCTCATGAGTGTTTTTAGTGGTTGTTTGTCATATTCTTTAGGACTCATTGTCTCAACATTAACATTTGATTTTTTTAATAAACAATTTAACTGTTCAACTTTAACTATTCATTTCAACATTTTATTGTTCCACAATTTATTATAAATAATGTTATTATTTTTCTCCTTCAGTTGTTGATCCATTGTTAGTTTTACTATCATACACATCTTGTAGTTTCGGGGCTGGCGCTATCATATGACGATTCATTGGTTATTTTAAGACTTTGTTCTTTAAACCCTGTGGCAACCGGGCTCACTTGCATGGAGTTACATAGAGTTGTTTTCAGGTTTCGAGGATTTTATTAAAAGCAGGTTCCCAAGGGTTACTAAATCCTCTATTGACAAATTGTTGAATAAATTTATGAAAAAATGTTTTGGAATTGGCTTTTTCAAACTTGTGCGTTTAAAAAAAATGCATGGCATGTGTAAAGATCGCCCAATGGTAGTCTTCCATATCCTCTTTCAAAATGTTTATAATTTGTTTTAGTAATGCAAGACTTTCTTTGTTTATTTTTGCATCTGCCCATTCATCTATTTTGTCAATTGTTCCTTTCCATTTTGTTCCCCATGTTCTAATTTCTAGCAAATGCTAGAGGGGGAGTAACTCAATGTCATCTCTTAAATATTCCCAAGGTTTTATTGTCATTTCGCATATTCTATCTAGTATGCTTGATATTAGTGTATATTTAATCATTGATTCCAATGTGTTTGGTGTGAAAATTGGTGGCAATTTTCCTCTTGCCATTGTAAAGTAAAGGCTTGTTGTATAGATCAGGCAAATTAGTAATAGAGGAAGAAAAATACAATTTGATGCTACAAATAACAAGAATGGTATTAGATGCAAGAGGTTGAAAGAGTGAACAAAAATTAAAAAATAACTTGAATTGGTGTAGGCAATGTGAAGTGTCATGGGTTGTTTCATATTATCTTTGTTTTGAATGGGCACATGTTTCTTGGTGGTGAACATGTAGTGTTTGGATTGGCAATACTTCTTGGTGGGTCAATGGGATTTAATTTAACATTTTGTATGGTTTAGATGTTGTAGAACTTGAATATATTTCATATTAAGGAAATATGAAGTATGACTTTGAAGTGTGATTTGAACATTTCATGTGTCAAACACTACTAGAAATCTTGTTGTTTGCAACCAGTCACTATGCAATTGGCATGCAACTAGTTGTCATTTACAACTATCTTGGTCATGTTTGCAACTATAAATTTGGTATTGTATAATTTTTTAGCCATACGGTTGTGTGTGAAACTAACGTGCAACTAAATGTGTACAAAATGGACACACGTCATAAAAATAATGGCTTAAACTTATACATACTTAAATTACTATACTTAATATATCTACATAGGCTATGTATAATAATATTATGTGCCTTTAGTACTAAGGTTAACCCCATGCTAACTTAGGCTAATTTAAACTAACTTAGGCTAAATAAACAAAAAAGTTAAACTAACCATGGCTAAATTAAATTAGGCTAAAATTAACTGTGCCTAATTTTATTAGGCTAAAATATTTATGGCTAAATTAAATTATGCTAAAACTTACCATGGCTAAATTAATTAGGCTAATTAATTATGGGTAAATTAAATTATGGTAAATTAACTATGGCTAAATGAAGTTAGGCCAAAATAATTATGGTTAAATTAAGTTAGGTTTAAATATTTATGGCTAAAATAAATTAGGCCAAACTAATTATGGCTAAATTAAATTAGGCCAAACCGATAATGGCTAAATTAAGTTAAGTTGAATTATTTATGGATAAATTAAATTAGGCTAAAATTAACAATGGTTAAATTAAATTAGACTAAACTAATTATGGTTAAACCAAATTATGTTAAATTAAATTGAGCTAAACTAAACCATGGTTTAATATATATTACAAGTTTTTAAATTTTATTTGTCAAATATATTTAAATATTTTATTTGGCAAGTAGAATTTTATTTTATTTGGAATATTTCTCAAAAAATGTAAATTTGATTAAACAAAAAATTATTCAGAATAAATTAATATGATAATATAAAAATCCATTATAAATGTTCATAACTATTAATTAAATGTCTATTATAATTATAATGATAATCAATTATATATATACAATCAATAGGTATTATATATTTAAATTATATTATTTATGTTAAAATATTAATGTAAATAGGCTACACGAATTAACCTACAAGTACATAAACATTTTAAGCTAATTACTAGTTTAAGCTAGATAATAATGTTAAAATCATATTTTCATTAAGTAATTACAATTATTAAAAATATCCTACAATCATCTTTGAAGTGCAAAAGACAAGGAGTAATGAAAAATTAACAAGAAGAAAAACATGAAAAATAAGAAATATAAGTTATTTTCCAAATTACAAAACATGTTTTTTTTCTTTTTGTTGCACCCATCCTACTTTCAAACCTCATAACTTTCTTATTTCTTATTCATTTTAAATGCTTTAAAGTGTTATAGGAGCGCCAACTGAAGTTCTACAAATCATATTCAAAATTTAATAGCAAAAAAACCAACATAAAAGGAACTTTTTGGGTGTTTAAGAATCGGCCTTTGTAGTGTTCAATGGTCTTTTCTGAATTTTTGACCACCTTTACTTTGGGGGGCCATAACTTTCTCATTTCTAATCCATTTTTTACTATTCTTATTTTGTTAGATGCAACAAGAGGAGGGCTTCAAGTTTTTCTTGGACACCAAAAGCAACAGAACCCTTCCCTGGTTGCTATACTCTAATACATTACTTGCATCTACTGTGTAACTAAGTTGGTTCATGAGGTTTGTAATGGAATTTTTTATCCCATATCCTTTGCCTTCCAATTCTATTTGGCTTAGTATATAACTAGGAGCAATAACTTTGAAATAATGAAACACCAAATGCCATTGGGGATGAGTGAATAAAAAAAGCTTGACCTTTACGAATGGTTAATCATAAAAATAAAATTGGATTATTCTAATCTTACTTATATAGCTTAAACCTAGCTTTGTTCAACCTACTTACATATCTAAGTAAGCCTCTTTACTTAATAGGCTTTAATAATAACCTACCTACCTAAGCAAGATGTGTCAACATCTTATTAGTCATAAATTGGATGATTTAGATTTTATTAATTTTTCCAAAAAAATTTAAAAAAAGGTGGGCCTTAATTTCCACGTGTCACCATATAATTGGTGTTTTAAAATGGACATGTGTCAAATGGTCAATGAACGTTCCATGGTGTGCCACGTGTCATCATCTTAATGGCATAAATTTTAATGATTGAAATTAATCCAATGAAATTTTAATTTTGAAAACACACGAATAATTAATTAGTGACACGTGTCCATAAGTTTATTGTCCAATTTTTAAACATGTGTCATATTTTTATTAGTTGCATTGTAATTGCAAGGAAAGTTGAACATAAGGTGCAACTACATTTCGATTAAAATGGATGAGCATGTATATTAACACCGTATATACATGTTGCATACGTTGTGTCGCATGCAACTGAATGTCATGTGCAACTTGTCTTAAGCCATTACACAAATTTGCAGTTGCATGTGTCACATGCAACTAACTTTTAGTTGCAAAACCTAAAATTTCTAGTAATGAAATTATTTTGAAAGAAACCAACATAAATTGTTTCAACCTTGTTTTTTTTGTTCAATTTTTTACAGAAATAGTGGTTGTTGCTAATGTTTAGAATAAAGTTCATCCATCGACATGTGGTAGTATATTCTTCCACATCAACAAAAAGTTTTTCCTATGTGTTAAAAAATATTCTCTTAATATTATGTCGATATGGACAAAATATTCTAAACAAGATTTGGTCATGTTGCATGTGTTCGTGCTTACCCTAATGAGTTCATGTTCATAGGTTCATTGTCGCAACCCTAGCTTTGGGCTCACGACCAAACTAAGGGCTTGCAAGGTTGTGGGCCAAGAGGGAAGCCCGAGAGTCATGCCGCATGCTCTCAAGAATGTAGGAAAGTGTGAGGGAATGAACCCTCACACTCCCAAGGGAGTTTCCACTTTGGGAATTGGAGTCACAATGGACTCCCGAATCTTTAGAGAGCGATTGCAGGGGTCAAAACTCAATGAATTGAAGTTTAGGGTTGTCATGGGAAAGCTCTTGAAATGTAGATGTTTAAAATGGGCTCGCATGACCCATTTGGACATTTCAAACACAGGTTATGGCCAAAAGAAGTTATGACTAAAAGTTAGGAATCGCCCCAATTTGCTCATGTGCAGGTGATGTGCAATATACCGTTGGAAAGTTCTTGACAAGGGCTACAATTTTGCTTTAAACCTCATCTCAATTGGAGGTCTACACGCAAAGTTATGGCCCCAAAAGTCGCGGGAGTCCCAGTTGTGGGAATTTCGGGACTCCCACTTGGGAGTCCTAGGACAAAATGACATTTGGGTGCTGGTCCCATGGCCATGCATAGAGTATATTAAAAAGGGGGACAGTGGTGGCTTCCCCCAAGTATGGGCCGTGGTGAGTTTTATGTGTCCGAGTTTGTTCATGGCTCATCCTAGCACCAAAAGTGTTCTAGCTTTGCATTAACTAACTTGTTGTTTGGTTTTTTGTAGGTTTGTGTGAGTGAGTGATTGCTTGTCAATCTTCATAATCCCATCCTGGAGCTCCAACACGCCCCTTTACCCCCAACTCCTTACTTTTCCGTTGTTTTCATTTCAAATTCACATTTGAGTCTATCAAGGAGCTTGGGAATGCGTCATTCATGGACTAACATCCCTATACATTAAGGAAATCCTTCTTCCAACGGGAGGCCTATCACATCTCCAACAATTTCCTCTCTTCATTGTTCAAATGAATATGATGAGGAAACACCACCTTGTTTTGGTGTAACCTTATTTGGGTGGCCACATTGCTATTGAATCAATGGTGATGATGAATCCTTTGATTTTTTTTTTATTAAACCCAAGAATCACCACATGTTCCTCCACCATGTCTAACATAATGCATTTTGACAATTGGAACACATTCACTAACATTGGTGTGCAAATTGTAATAACATAACATTCCAAATTCATCATTTAAGTTCCTTGTTCAAAATGCCATACCAAAATTAGACAACTTATGTTTTTGTGACCCCTTGTGTCACAATGATCAACTTCATTTGTGCATATGCTTCCCATAAAATATTATTGGGTTTACGTTGGAATATTATAATTTTCATAGTTTTTCTATTTGTATCCTTTGGTAGTTTCCTTGCAACTTTCAAGATAATTCCACAAGGTTAAATGTTAACAAAAGATTTTGCCATCAATGGAAGAGCCATACACCACCACTTCCAATGGATGTCCTATTGCCATTCTTGTTTGCATTTGCCAAATTACTATTAGAAATTGTTACAACTATATTTGAAGTAGTAATAACATTTGGGTGATTAATACAATTACCATTTTTCAAATTTTTTTTGCATGGACGTGCTTGAATTCATGGTAATCATCCATTGGTGACCTTTTAAAATGTTGAAACAATCATTTTTGTGCCATGAAGGGTGTGAACATTTATGGATTACGCATTTGTTGTATATCACATCAGTTATCAAATTCCTATATGAAATCATCTAGCTCAATGGTGGCAATTGCCCTTGAATATAAATGAGGCCTTTTGGTGGCTCCATAAAGTTTGTCCATGTTTTGTAAGAATGGTGTGACAATTGTAACTGCCTTGTAACATAACTTGAATTTGAATCCAAGGATTCCCCTTTTGATGAAGGTGATGATAACAATGTGAATGGTTTGAACTAAACCTCCCACCTTATAAACCCATTATAACCACTTGTACTTAATGTGTTTTTTACTTTGGAATCTCATGGCACCTATGTGATGATTTCTATCCCTAAACTCTAAGCTCCAAACCAAATTCCTTAACAATGTTGCACCTTTTAAAGTTCCCAACAAACTAAACTAATGGGGAATTTGCATCCATTAAAAACATTCCACAAGGTCAAACAAATGTGAGGTTCATTGTGAACACGACAAACATGGTTTACCAATCATCAATCCAATCTCATCAGCACAACCAAACAATGGAATTGATCCAATCATCACCTTTGGATACAACCCATGATAATGCCAACATAGGGTTACAACCTAACCCCCCAAACTAAATGTTCAAACTTACTAATTTAGTTTTATGAGGTCGAATGGACCTACAATGTACAATCAAATGTGATAGTAGACTTGTCCCCTCCTTGCCATTAAATGAATTAATTAAAACCCTTGGCATTAATTACATAAGCATAAGAAGACAAAAAAATTCACCCCAAGGATCCTACATTACACTATGCATTAGTGTGGGGAGTGATTAATCCATGAGTTGTGCACCTTGTTGGATTGTCGAGCAAGCCACACATTTCCCCACATTCCTTACCCTACAACATTTTATGAACAATATTCTAAGAACAAAAATGAAACATAAAGACAATTTTAAACAACACAAGTGGAAATGAATAGTGTATCCAACACAAAATTCTAGTTTTACAAGTTCCCAACAAGAAACTTATGACAAAACACAAATATGAAAATTGAAAAATGTCAATGGTGTGAAATCCACAAGTGTTGATGGTGTGACACTTGACCGCCTATGGGTCATATATATTCGTGCTTACCATCAAAAGTGCTAAGTTGTTGAAAATCTAATGACAATTTATCTTTCTCACATTGTTTTCCCATGCTTGAGAAAATCTTCCAAATTGTTTTGTCTTCAAATGCGTTGAAAATTTCCACACATGTAAACCTCTTCTCTAGGAACTCAATGATGCAAAAATCACCAAAATTTGACTTTGTATGCTTTTAATATGAAATTCCAAAACGTTTCCCAATTACTTCCAAATTGAAATTCGAAATTAATTGAAAATTTTAATTGTTTGGTTATAGGGGTAAATGTGTTCAAACTTTGTATGATCTTGGGGTCAAGAATGTTTGATGCACAATCATAAACATAAGTTCAATTACTAGCCTATTTGAATAGTCAATAACCTTTTGTTCGTTTATTAAATGGATGAAATTTTTATGGACAAAAAGTTTACACATCCAAAAACTATGGATGATGAATCTTCCACATGGATGAAAATATTTGAAAAATGCAAACTTGTTAATGTAATGAACTCACTAAATTCAATGAAAAACTCTAAATTCCTAACAATGGAGTTGCATTTTAGCCACCATGCACCCTTTTTCCTCCCTATTGAAGGTTGCCCTTTTCTCTTCCTTTGTTGTTGCAATAGTTAATCATGCCCCACCAATGAAAAAGACGTGAAGTGAAAAGGTGGATCCTCCATGCCCTTCCCTCTTCTTATGGGTGATGACTTGAAACCCAAGTTCTAACAATAATGGCATTTTCTAAAGTTATTTGTGAACTATTCTCATCACCCTCAGTTCAAGGCAAATGATAATAATTCACAATGGGTTCCAAGTGAGTGTCATTAAGTGGTTGGATTTGAAGATTTCGAAATATGAACATGCAATTGCATTTGTTTCACGATTAATACCCCATTAAGCCAATCCAATATTATCACAAGGAAGTCTAACTTAAATTGGCCTTCAATCACGACTCACAATTAACATGATCGACATGAATTACATGCAAATTGAATTACATTGAACAAACATTCATTTCCAACCAAAAAGTTGGGTTGACACAAGATTTACACTAGTTGTAACAATGTGTGTTTATTCTATGCTCACCAATTTCATTCAAGATCTAACCATGCGATTGTTAGTTTTGGACTTAAACTTCACACATTCCAATTATGACCATCACACAATTTGCTCCATAACGTTTACATTATTTGTTTGATGATATTGGAAATTGGTACACATAATGTTAACTATAAGAATCACTATCATGTTAAACATAAAATTTAAATGATAAGGAACAAGGTGAGGGTCTTTTTTCAAAGTTGTTGAATTATCAATGTGTTGTTGCAAAGACCCCTTCCCCTTTTTAGTATGATATCTTTCAATTTTGTCACAACCCTAACCTTGGCTTGTGACCAAAGCAAAGGTTTACACAGGTGCGGGCCAAGAGGGAAGCATGAGAGTCACACTTCACACTTTTGAGAATGTAGGAGAATGTGAGGGAATGAATTTGCACACTCCTCTCATTTTGGGAATTGGAGTCTTGATGGATTTCCAAATCTTCAGAAAAATATTTCAAGGGTCAAAATTCATTGGATTAAAAAGTTCTTTATATCATTGGAAATATTTTGAAACTTAGATGTCTGAAATGAGTTCGTATGACCCATTTGAGTACTTAGAACACAAGTTATGGCCAAAATAAAGGTCGAAAGTCAAAGTGCCCATTTGACGCTCGACCATTAAGAGTCAGAAATCTCCCTAATAAATGCATTTAGGTGGCATGACAGATATCATTGGAAAGCTCTCAATGAGGGCTACAACATTACTTTACACCTCACCTCAATCAGAGGTTTGCACAAGACGTTATGGCCCTCCAAAATGTCAAAAATCCCAATTTTGGGAATTTTAGGATGGGAGTCCTAGGATAAGATCACATTTGGATGTAGCCTTCATGACTAATCACAAAAAATACTATAAGGGGGAATGTGGTGGCTTCCCTCAAGTTTGGGTTGTGCTGAGTCTTATTAGTCCGTGTATGCCCTTGCATGGTTCGTCTGTGTAGCCAAAAATGCTCCAACTATTGTAACCCTAGCCTTGGCCTCACGACTAAGGCAAGGGTTTGCAAAGGTGTGGGCCAAGAATGAAGTCCGGGAGCCACATTTTGTGCTCCTAAGAGTGTAGGATAGTGTGAGGGAATGAAACCCCACATTCCCAAATGAACTCCCACTTTGGGAATTGGAGTCCCAATGGACTTTCGAATTTTCAGAGGGCGATTGTAGGGGTCAAAACTCATTGGATTAAAGAATTCCTTATACCATTAGAAATATTTTGAAATTTAAATGTCTAAAATGCGATCGTATGACCCATTTGCATACTTAAAAAACAAGTTATGGCCAAAAGAAGGGCTGAGAATCAAAATGTCAATTTGACTTTTGACCATTTAAATTCTCAAATCGCCGTGATTTTCTTGCGTGTAGGTGGCGTGCCACATACCCTTAGAAAGTTTTCGACAAGGGTTACAACTTTGCTTTAGACCTCACCTCAATATGAGGTTTGCACAAGAAATTATGGCCTTCAAAAGTTGGAAGAGTCCCCATTTCGAAATTTTGGGACTCCCAACTTGGGAGTCCTGAAACAAAATGATATTTGGGTGTAGGCACCATGACTAAACACAAATAATATTATAAGGGGGAAGGTGGTGGCTTCCCCCAAGTTTGGGCCATGATGAGTCTTGTGAGTTCGTGTTTGCCCATGGCTCATTCGTGCACCAAAAGTGTTCCAACTATGCATTAACAAACTTATTGTTTGGTTTGAGCAAATCCATGTGAATAATTGACTCGCTTGTCATTCGTCATAGTCCTAATTTGGAAGCTCTAACACACCCCTCTACCCCTGAAATGTTGTGAGCCAAGGAACGTGCCCTAGTTCATTATCCTTTCATTGTTCACCTTATATTCACATTTGAGTCTATCAAGGAGCTTGGGAACGCGTCCATATGAATAATTAACCCGCTTATCATTCGTCCTAGTCCTCATCCCAAAGCTCCAACAAGCCCTTCCACCCTCGAAGTGCTACAAGTTAGGGAGGTTACCTCAACTCCTCCTTCTGTTGTTTTCACTTTCGGATTCACATTTGAGTATTTCAAGGAGTGTGAGGGTGTATCAAACATTGTTGAGGTTCCTCCCAAAGGACTTAAACCAAAAAAATGTAAAAAAAATTAGAATCATTGAAAGTAAACCAACAAAGTCCCTTTAGCTACAATTTATACCCAATTGTAAAGTCCAACACATGAATCTCATACCACACAACAAATCATGTGCAAAACATGAACAAAACAAAACCACGCACAACATCAATAACAAATCTAACCAACTAGACCTAGTTTTTTGGATTCAAAATGTTACTCACTTATACACAGAGAAATCCAAGCATAATCAAAACCCTTGTGAACACAAACTTGCATAATTTAAAAAAAAACTAGTACCACACAACACAAAAGAATGATGTGATCTCAAATCTAAAAAACTAAATTGAATCACCCCATTCAAGAATTTATATCCAATCCAAAAGTCTAAATAATTGGAATCATATTCACATTGGAACCAATTTCAAACTAACTTACCCTAATTTACCTATTGTAACTAGGACATAACCACCTAAAATAGAGTAAAACTCTTGAGATAAGCAATTGAGGTAACCACCATGGTTAGCTAGGGAAATGGACCCAATAGAAATCTATTTCCTAACCACTTACCATCTATCCTTCACGTTGCACTGATGGGTGCTGGCTGTATTGCCTATCACATTGTTAGAATGGGAGTTTTGAATTATTTTGAAAGTTAACTTCACTAAACTAGGATTCAAATTTTGTAATAGCATCATAGGATTGTACATTGTACCTAACTATAGAGAAAAAAAAATCATGGCCAATGAGATTGTTAAAATCAGTGCCTTGAATATTTTATGGGGAGTTGCCTTTGTGACTTAGTACTTACATGTTGCATGCAAACAACATGCAGATTGCAACGAGCTTTTAACAAGAATAAAGAGTTTTACCAGTTACTCAGTTTGCTCCTCATGTTAGCAGACAAGGTCTGGCACATTACTCTTGTGCTATTTGTTTCACATTAATAGTTATTTGTGTGATTTTCCCTAGCTCTAATTTCCATAAATCCTGAAATTTTGAACAATGAGCATTAGGAACAGATTCACAACTCGGGATGTTTTAGGTTGTGGCCCATCTGATCTCCGAGAAAGCATAGCATTTATGCAATGTGACTTCAAGAAGCACAATTCTGCAAGTACAGTGCAGAATTGCTTCAACAACACCAAGAAAACCAGTCACAAGAGTTTGCAGCCTCTTGGTGTGCTGACAAAGAGGGCTTTAATCTTTTCTAACTCTATATGCGACTGTTACAGCTTATTCTTGCAGGTGCCAGAGAGCTGGCTATTTCATCTGAAGGAATTCAGAATCCCTTCAATAATAATTTCAGGAAGCAATAAGTTTGGGACAGTGGTTTCTTAGAGAATCTCAAGCACAAGAAGCACATTGACAGCAAGAGGACTCTTTGATTCAGACCCAGCAAATGCTTCTTTATTTTTTTGTGAAGTGTATGTTGCTTGAAGCAAAACATGGTTTGCAAAAGGGTGCTCCCGAAGAATGGTTTCATATGGTACATAGCATGGTTCAAGGGATGGTTAGCATGGACAACTACCACCACCTGCTGAAAGGCAGATCCATTCTACAGTTTCCTTCACTCCATCTTGGACAGAAAGGTAGCATTTTAAGTTTCCTGTATCTGCTTTAATGAGACATCAGAAAGATGAAGTGACATTTGTATACTTTTGTCAGGGCTTCTGTCCCAATCTTGATATAGCAAGGCAGCTGCAGCACAAGCTGCTACAGAGGAGCTGTATTTCTTCCGCAGTGATGCCAGCAATGTATGATGTGATTCCTGTATTACCACATAAACCAGAACACAATTGGCAATCTGGAGAAAGAATGAGAAGTCTCCAGATAATTCAAAACTCTGCTCAGTGTAAAGCAAAATTCTTTCTCAGTAACATGCCTTTCCCACTAATTGCTAGGACAAGTATACTTCCCTAAAACATGACAAGTCCCTCATGACAAGTTCCTCAAAGAATACAGCGCTACATATGATCAAATGGAGCACACAATGTGCCCAAAACTATAGCAGCTTGTACAGGATGACAAAACGTTCTCACCTTAAGAACCCGAACCTCCTCCTCCATTGCAACTGCTGCTTCCTTCTGAAGACCAGACAACCAGCCATTTAACATCAGGAAGCAAGAGCAATTCACCCTTCTCTCACACTGCTTGAACCAAGCAGGGTTAAGAGCAAACTGTAGACAGGTTAAGGACATGGCCTAAAAAGAGAATTAAAATTCCATTGACAGGTTAGGCTGGGGGTCTGCTAGGGGTACAAGAGGATATCTACATGTTCTCTGCCCTAAAGATCTCCCACCTACCAGCTTGGCCACTTCTATTTCTTCATTTGCACCACTTTAGGTTCCTCAACTTCCAGTAATCTAGCTCTACTACCAGAAGACATTGATTGGGCAGAACAGATACATATCATCAAACAAAGTGTTTCACATGTTCTATTGAATGGTGGCATCCAAGCAATCCCCATCTCTACAGGAATTTTGTGTTTAACTCCATACAGACCTGGCGACTGATTTTGACCTGCAACTCAAGACTTCGTTGACGTTCCTCAGCAAGAGAATGCACTGCAGCCTGGCAATTCTGCTCAGCAGCCCTCACTGCTTTGCGCAACTCCTCCACACAATCTATCAAGTTCACCTACTCACCACCAGTGCACCCACTAGTAAGCATTTGAATCAATGCACAAGGGCCAGATTTGATAGGCATTTGTGAGAGAATCATCTACTTACATCATCCTTGTTTTGGTGGTCACCTCCATTCTGAACTCTGGATTTCCTTTCAGGTCCAGACACTGATGGTCCCAGCCTGTCCCGTGTCAGCCCTTCCCTACGGATACAGCCTGCCTCTGAATGCAAGGCAGATTTTGAGGCACTCTGTCCATTAACAGGCTTCTCAAACAAGAGAGGTTCTCTAAGACCAGAGGGAGTGAATAAAGCAGAGGGGACATCATGAAGGACAGTTTGCATTGTGTCATGGGACTCATTATCTGGCGTGATGCTCTTGCCAGCCTGTTGAGAGAAACCCACACCACCCTCTGTTTTGGTCTTCAAGTTGCACAGTGCCACTCCATGATTGTCAGCACTTTTGGCACTCACCTGCTTTTTTGGGACTTGCTCTGCTGCATTGGCAGCAGGGATGGATGGCCTCCTAGCCTTGGATGAAGCTTGCAAACTAGAGGTGCTGGATCCACAAAGTCCTGTAGGACTATTCCTCAAGGCTGAATCACCCTGAGGTGAATCACCGAAAATCACTTGGCCATCATAGATGATAAGGTGATATGTCTGACCAGGAGCATCCACTGGACTTGGCCTTGACTTGGCATGAAGCTGGTGACTGGGATACTTGGGCTCCTGCTCTCTGCAAACTGGATGACCCAACCCTGGATACATATGCAACTGCTTCTTGGTCTTTGGAGGGCCACCTCCTCTCACATCATCACGCCAATGTGCTCTCATCACCCTCTGTCGAACAGGTTGTCCATGTTGTCCTTGAAACAACCCAATGACTGAATATCCAAGACCCAGAAGGCCTACCACCACAGCAAAAAGTAGTGCAACCATACTGGCATTTCTTGGGAGGTGTTTCCACTGTGGTGCAGAGGAAATGGTAGAGAGAAGACCTAGAAACAATGGCCATTAGCACATCAATTTCTGTTACTCAAAAGTCAGCTCTGTTTCATCCAAAGACATGCAGTGGACACTGAAAATAACCAGAAAAAACTGAAGATGTAGGGCTCAAAAACAGAGGAGTCTTGCAAAAAAGAAGAGAAACAATGGAGGTAGAATATAGACTGTCCATATCATGAAAATGGACACCTAATAACCACTGCAACTGAAAATTGCTCTGCTGACTGTTGGGTTTTAGCAACAGCCAGCAAAGAATAGAGTTATGTTTACCTTTTGCACCCATCAAATGCAAGAGCTCTGATACACATATACCAACTTGCTCCTCTCCAGCAGCTTTCAATCCTGATAGACTGTCCTTGAAGGAGACTACAGGTTGCATGTTGCTTGGGACTTCACTTCCACCTTCCTGCAAAATAAGAAACCTTCCTTAGTCTGCCCAACAGCAGAATCTCCAATGTACAGTAGGAGACTGACCCTAGGAACCACCTTAGGGCAGGAACATTGGAAGAAAACAACACAAGCCCTGTGCACACAGTACTAAGGGTCATCCACTTTCCCAGAGTCATTTGCCTCACAAAACAATTCAGATTGATCCTCTTCATTCCTTAAGCTTCTCTTAAACAGAATCAGCTCATATCATAAGCTCACTTACTGAAACTACATGACCCTCAGTACAGAGATACTTCCATAGAGCTTGCCGGGACAAGGAGCCCCAGACACCAGTACTTGCTACTCCATGCATTGTCTGAAACTGCTGCAATGCTTCCTTTGTCTCTGGTCCAAAATACCTGAAAGCAATCCAACAGTCCAATCATTATTAGAGGATTTTCATGACCAATCAGGTTTGTTTCAAGGGAGCTCAGAATTGATCAAATGGCTTACTGTAAATACTCTGCAGATAGGCATAAGAAGGGGTAAGTAAAGCTTGCTTACGCTGTCAAGCAAGTCTGAGTAGGAAGAAAACCGAACCAGTACAATGCTCTCTGTAGAACATAAAATGAAAACCAACGTAGGTGTGGGCTGATTAGAGTGAAGCAAGGAAAGAAAGCTTTGTGCAAATGGTATTGTCAACGGGTGAATGTCTGCTGAAATAGAACAAACACAACCCCAAGCTGACTCTCATTGTCTGTCCGTACATATAACCCTTGCAGAAACCCTGGTTCCTGCAATGGCATCATTGTCTGAGATTTCAACTAGTAGCAATGTGCATTGACATATTGTACATGCCTTGGGGTTGTGGCTTGCCCCCTGAGGACCTGAATGGGTACAACTACCAAAGAGCAGCCTGCATTGTCACATTCCCCCTTAACATCCTGCTCTGCACTCCAAAGCTTCCTCAGAGAAAGTTATATCATTTTACATAACAAGACAAACTATAATCACACCTGCAGATCCAACACCTAAGGTCCATTGTCACCTTCCCACATGTCTCCAGAGAATTTCAGCTCATGAATTTTCTTCACAAATTCAGAAACAGGGATATCATCCTCCACCCTTGTTGTTCGGTCTCCATTACGTTTGGGGCTCTTCTGCACCACCCTAGTTCCTTCACACACCCCAAGCCTCATCATGCAGCTCCATCGCTCCCTCTTCTCCACATCTTCTTCAGAAGGAAACCGCTGCTGCACCTCGGCACCCAACAATTTCCCCCCATTGCCTTTAACTACTGCAGCAGATGTAGTCTGCCGCTCTAGCATGCTCGGTCCTCTCTCTTCGGTTCTCGCCATGCCCCGTCCTCTGCCCACGGTGAAGTCGCGCTCCGAAAATCTGCATTGCTGCCTCGGCCTGGAAGAAGGGGTACAGACTACGCATCCTGACGAAAACTCCAATTTCACAAAACTCGCAAAACCCAAACCTTGCCGACGATTCTCCCGTCCATTACTGTACCACCAAATCCGCTCAGTCCTGGAGGCAATGTAATAATGCCTGATAGGCGTTGCTGCTGCTTGTGCACGGAATTTGGCCACCATGATGGCTTGCTGCTATGACTTCGAATGCGAACATTTTCCCCGCAACAACAAAAAGCTTGGGTACTGCTTCATCATCCCAGTAGCCCGTGTAGCTGAAATAGCAACAAGACAGCCTTCTCCTCCCTCCTCCTCCTCCTCCAACAACAGGCTTCGACAATAAGAAGACCCAGCAACAAAAGTAAAAAAGACATGGTCCAAAAAACCCGCCGGAATCTTTTTGAAGTCCAGAAGAAATCCAGCACCAAAACCAAACAAAACCCAATAGCTATAGTCTTTGGGTTTTAATGCACACGCAAAACTAGTTAAGAAGAAGCTCCTGCTGAAAGCATTTGTGAGCAACAACAAACTCACCGTTGCCGGGAGGAGCTTCAACCCAAGTATCTAATGCAACGACCACAACTTGCCAAAATATTGCCGCCATAAAACCTCGTTGAACCCCACACCCGATTTTTTATAAAAAAACACCACACACACACACACACACAAGAATCTATTGCAGTCCCGCCTGCAAAGCTCCTCAGAGCTTAACTGCACACTTGGTGCATACAAGACGTACGCTTGCGCATCGTGGTGTTACCCGTGGTCACGCTTGCACACTGCTCACTTGGAGCGCGCGACCACGAGTTTGAATCAGAAGGCAATCTCCCCGTCAACGACGACGAGAAAGACGACGATTGCAAGCTAATAGGTATCCCTGGTAAAAAAAGAAACAACTATCTACTACCTATTAGAAGAATAATTATATTTACTTGAGTCTCTTCTTTTTTCATTTTTTCTTCCTTCCAATTTTGTGATGGTATCAAAAATTTGACGATTTTTTACAGAAACTTAAGAAATTAGGTACTCTAGTTACACTAGAAAAACAAAATTCTCCAAAATTTTCCCAATTCTTTGCAGAGAAAACGACAAACTTGTTTGAAAAATAAAAAAACACGCGATTACCATGGGCCTGCAAAAGTTATTAGCTTTGATGAACCCCGCCCCACCCCGGGCAGTGAATAGTCACTCTCCCCCGCCAGGAAGCACAATTTTTATTTTTCTTTGCAAGGAAATAGGTGAAAATATTATTTTCTTGGGGCGAAAGGGCACAATTTTTTCTTTGCAAAACAAATGAGAAGAAAACTATTTGTTTCGGGTGAGCCTAGAGAGCACAATTTTCTCTTGCATGAAAAGTGAGAAGGAAATTATTTTCTTGTGGGGGTGAAATGGACAATTGTTTTTCAAGAAAAATAAGAAGAAATAGCTATTTAATCGATCCTAAATGGACAAATTTTTTTCAAGAAAAAAAAGAAGAAATAGCTTTTTAATCGATCCTGCTCTTGTGGGGTTTATTTTCCTGGGGGAAAGGACGTTATTTTTTCTTTGCAAACTCATTTTTGGCTGTTTTTTTCCCCCAAGGAAAATTTAGTATTTAACATGACGATAATCATCCTTGTCATTTGGGGGTGACTTGAGGAAGGGAGGGGAAAGCCAAAGATTGAAAATTCGCAAATTGCATACATTCATACCCAATTCATGGCCCAAACTTGGCGATTGGCACTGTGTACACATTACAAAGCCCAAGTACTGTGGCAAAAAGCACGCATCCATACCGGTAATTAACTTATTGGATTCTGTTATATAATATTTCAAAAAACTAGAGCATTGTTGGCAGGCCATTTAAGTGGATTATCTACCAGTAGGCCAATCACATTCAGAAGATAGCCATCTGGCACAAAGGATGCTGCAAAGAGTTCCATCATCATAGTACATGAACAGTTTTGGCATAAATTCAATTTTTTTCGTTTTGTCAAATTTTTGAAAAAATATTTATTACTTGTGTCGAGATTTTTATATTTATTATAAAATTAAGAATCTGCAAGTTTTGGACTGTTGGTTGAAGAATTGAAGATTTGAGACAGTCTAGAAACACTAAACAGTCCCATAAACATAATAAGAATGTGATTATTATTATTTATAATCATTACTTGTCGAGAATTTCAAAATTAAAAACCAAGTGATAAAGTTAAGATTTAAAGATTTAATTAATTATTCGACAGTTTGTTGCTGAATCCAATCAAGGAGTACTGTATATTTCCACATGATTTTCTTCCTCTTGGCTGTAAATAACATTTTTGTTTTCTTTCTCTTGGCTGTACATAACATTTTTGTTTTGAAAAGAAGAATGATCACACACACATATGTACAACTTCTGTCTGTAGGATTTGTAAAGGTCAAGAAAAGGCAGTTTGGCTACTGCAGTGCACAGAGAAACTTAGTAAGTCTGTCCCAATCAGTATTTTTTAATGAATTTTGTGATGCACCCAAAGCGACCAGCATCCATAGGAAGATTTAGCGAAAGTGACGATCACCTATAAGAAGATATAGCCAAATCTGGTCAAATCTGGCTAAAAATCATATATAAAAGTACAAATTTTAGTCATACTTTCCTACTTTGGACTACTTACTGCAACCAATCATAGAAATCTGAAATTTTTACTCTTTCTATCTTTGGCTTTGGGTGATTGAAATCCTGGAATATCACTTCGTTTTGCATTTTTCATTTAAATTTTTTCTTTATGACAAAAAATTGCAATTTAAAAAAAGTGAAAATGGGAAACCCAGGCTGGGCCCAATGTCACTTATATCTGTACTATGGAACAGGCCGGCTCCATTCCACCCCAGAACATGCGGAGTGCAGTTCAGGTGGAGACGGGTTCTACAGGGCCTGTTCTCGAGCGTAATCAGTGTTCGTCACCGTTGATTCAGTTCACAAGACAGTTGACAGCCGTTGAGGTACATGACCGGTGGAAATTTCAGCACCAAAAGGGGAATTTGGAGATGACTGCCTGTCCCACCTAAGATAAACTCGTGAAAGGTACTAATACTACCTACCTGAATAGAAAACCAAAACTGGTTAGGTTTGCATGTAGTAGGGTACGGACCGCTGACACTACTATCGGATCAGAAGATACACTTACTAAGGCGGGTTTCGGAACTTTGGGTATCAGTACTTACATCCTTAACTGATGATACTGTTGATTGGATGCCATAATGGTATGAATTATGAAAGTAGAACTAGTTTTCTTGTGCCACTTAATTTCCAAGAACAGAGGCTAGGAGAGTAACAAGCGGCTCTGCCACGAGAGGCTCTGTCCTGAAAATAAGGTATTACATTTAATGTCCTACTATGAACTGACGTTATATTGGATGAAAGTTTTTTGGCTTCACGAAAGATCATGAAATTATTTTTTTCACGTTTGTACTAAGAAATAAAATTTTCTAACCCTCATAGAATCCATTGTGGATATTTAGAAATTGAAACCATAGTTCTATTGTCTTTCCTTTAACCATACAAATGAATATAAAGTTGTAAATAATCATATTGTTTAAGAAAAGTCAAAAAATTTCAAACTTGGATAATGTAGATAATTTTTAGCAATGTGCATGAGATATTTCAATGTTTGAAACAAACATCAATGTTGAATGGATATAATTTAGATGAAAATATTTTTATTCTTAGTCTCATTTTCATTTTTAAGTTTGAAAAATTTTATATTTATTTTTGTCACATTTTGGGTTTAGGTTTTCCATGAAAAGTGTTTTGTTATGGTGTTTGATGGATGTATGTGTGGATAAAAAATCGTCCAAATTTTTGTCTATCTTGTTATTGATATTTATGGTTTTTTTTGCATATGGTCCATGAAAAAAATGAAAAAATATAAATTCAAGTCATAGGTGCTAACATTTGGGGAGTAATTAATGAGGTGGAAATTGCAACATTTACATACATATAATCACAAACATTATACTTTAAATAAATGGAAACACTAATGGGTTTTTGTTATACATTGGACATGTGTTTGGTAATTTGTCAAAAGTTATTATTTAATTTCAAGATTAAGTTTAGTTTAATTAGGTTTAATCTTAATTAATTAAGTTAATCTAATTTAGTTGTTAATTTAGCTACAACTAGCTACAATGTGAATAGATTTGAACTTTTTTATGTTTTAAATATAATTCCTTGTGTGATTTCAAATCACTTTTTGTGATTTGAAATTTCAAAACATTATTTTTTTTTCTACTTTGCAATTTTTCTATGTTTTCATTATTTTTCATTTGCACATCTTGTGTGGTTTCAAGTTTTAAACTTGGATTTCTACATTTTGTTGTTTATAGGTGAGTTTTTTTTTATCACCAAAAATCAGTTAGTTGTTTTTGCGGTACAATTAAACTATATTTATTTAGCATTGAGTTTAGGTTTTTTTATGTGTTATGCATGAAATTTGGTTATTAGCAAGTGCTAGTAATTTTATTTTGTTTTTGTCGTTACATGTTGGTTTTTGTAGGAATTTGGTTATGGTTGTAACAACCATTCATTCGCATCTTGTTTTATTTCTTGAAATGAAAACCCTTGTTTAATGACAACAATGATTTTATAAAGTTTTTTGGTGATTATCGTCAAGCACTCCATGGGGAATTAAACCTTTGAAGGTACCCTAGAACATGGAAAGGAAGCAAGTAGTGGGAATAAACCCACCATCACAACTAGCTACAAACGCCCTTGCTTATTAACAACACTCATGAGGGATGTGGGCCTTCCCCATGGTCACCTTCATTACATGATCAAAAGATGTTACTCCAACAACTTGGGTAGAAGAAAGGGCAATGGTGTTGTTGTCATTGTTGTTGGTAAAAGGTGGTGACACATGTAACAACCCAATAACAAATTATAGGTGGGGAGCTCCCCTCTTCATCCTTGTTTTTTTTATTTTTGACGATTATCTGTAATAGCATAAACGGAAGAGAAAAAAAGAAGAAGAAAAATTAAAATGAAAATGTGGGGGTGGTGATGTCAGCAAAAGCATGAAGCTCCACAACGCCATCGCTATGAACTCCACGTTCTTATGGGCCTTCCCCAAACCTACTAAGCTTGGTGGGTTGAGAGGTTCGCAAGGTCCAAAAAAGGCCTAAGATAAGTTTGTTTCAAGGGGTCCAATTTGGGCCTCCCTTTTTATTTTTCATTATTTCTTTTTATGAACTTAAGGTGGCAGCAATCTAGCCCTACCAACATTTTTTTACATTTTTTTCATCCATGTGGAAGGTTTTTCATTCATTATTTGGATGTAATTGGTTGTTCATCCATCTAGGATTTTCTTTTTTAGTTTTCATTTTTCATCTATGTGGAGGTATTTTCATCCATAAGTTGGATGTGGCAATTTTTGTCCAATGTTTTCATCCAAACTATAACCCGAATAGTAGGCTAATGATTGTGCATGGGTGGGTTAGTCAGTGAAGGTACCTATTACCAAAGAGCACACAAATTTCCATTTACAATTGGCCAAATTTTGTGCAATTCGACCTCTAAAACCGGACAATAATTTGTTTTTAAATTAATTTTGAATTTCTTCATAAATTTGTAACTTTCTCATACATAATTGGATTCGAATGATTTTTGTGTCATTGATTTCTTTGGCAAAAATGGCTTTGTGAAAAAAACCTACAAAAAATTTTAAAGTTCAAAAGTTGGGGATGTTAAAGGGGTAGGATGATTACATGATTTAGACGAACATAACATTTAAGATAGGGACTACTCATGGAGCATTATAGTTTTGAATTTTGAATTCTTATTGGTTTTGAATCATGACGATGTGATTTGGGACTACCCAAAGAGGGAAGATTTGTGAAAGAGGAAATTTTTTTGGGGGATTTTTAGAGATAATTTTGGGAAAATGGGAGGAGCTATAGGGACTTTCTAGTAGAAACCACGAGTTTTGTTTTGATATACCACAAATTTTAATTATTGTTTTGGATTTTTTCAACAAAACATGGGATTTTTTTGTAATTTTGATTCATGTTTTTAATAATACAAAAAAGTACAAACTTTTAGAGTGAATTCTATGTTTATATCATTGTGTGAATTTTCTACAGTATCATAATATGATGAAATAAATTACAATATTTGTTTATGGAGTTTTTTATAATGTATTCTGAAGTGAAATTTTTAGTTATATGAAATTACCATAAGATAAGTGTTTTAGTGAATGGAAATGTTAATTGTGTTGAAAATCAAGGCATAAATAGTGAATGTATGCATGTGAAATGCAAATTTGTTGTTATAGTAGTGTGGAATAATTATGCAAGAATTAAATTTCACTTCTAACATTTAACGACCATCTTGTGGGGAATTTTTTTCTATTTTTTTTACAATAATGAGAAGGTTTTTTACAATTTTTATTGTTATAATGTAGATGAGAGTGTTTAGATGAATAATGTTGTTTTTTCAATTCAAAATTTAAAGGGGTATGTTAGAAAGTAATAGAAGTCTAAGCAGTTGACGTTGTAAATAATACCAAATGATCTAGACTCTGAAAATGAAGAATTGTGAAACAAGATGAATCAAATGGTGACTCGAAGTTTATAGTGACAATTGGACTTAGAGGTAAATCAACAAGTTATTGAAAGACAAAAATAAAACAATCTTGAAAATGGAAAGGAATATGCAAGGCTTCTAAAAACCCCATATTGGAATCTAATGTTGGACAAATGAGTTTTGAAAACAAATTACAAACTTGTAGGGCACATGTCATTTTTACGACAAGAGGTGGTATGGCATGAAATATGGATTAGGGGTCTTTTGAGAAGGCACAATTAGAAATGACAATCTCCACGAAGTGAGTAGTCAACTACTCACCCAAGTGAGTGGGTGCAGTATATTTTTTAGCCATAATCTATGGTTCAAAGTCAAAGAAATAAGAATGAGGCAGGTATTTTTGTAATATCTTATTAACTATAGGAAATATCAAGTCCAAAATTAGTGAATAGCTGTGGAAGGAATGTTATATGAGGTATATAACCTAGGTTCGCGTATCAGTCTACATCTATAGAATACTATGAATTAGTGGAAGACTAGGAGGTGGAAGAAAATATTAATATCGATGTGGTTGAGGAGACTAAAGAAAATTATTTATGATCATTTGAATATGCAGAGGCACAAGTGAATGTGTTGGATGAAGTACCACAGTCATACTCACATCAAGGGAATCCAGAGTTGGATCAAACAAAGTACATAGCCGAAACATGGGATCATGAATCTATAGATTGAAAGGTAGTTAGATTACTTTCAAGGGTCAATGCATTTTGTGAAGAAGAAGGACATGCACTCATGGATTATCCTTTTGTGCCTTTTCACATCAGAGCAAATATTGTTAAACATGTAGAGTTACAAAATGTGGTAGGAACATTAATGGATCAACCACAAGAATCAGAACTAGGAATTCATGTAGTCTAGAATAGATTGAGAGGCATGGAGTTAGGAAGCCAATTAGGACCACAAAGTTGACATATTCATCCATCTATTCAAACTAGGAGCAAAGAACCAAAAGTGTATTCACATCCACATTCAGCACCACAGAGGATACCAATGGGTAACCACATAATCGAACATCGTAAACCTCAAGTCAACACAATTTCACCAATCATGTCAGCATTGGCAATTGTTGAAACTCGAAGGTAACTTTCTAGAATAGTAGTTACCCAATCATTTAATGAGGGTATAACAACCACAAGAGTTGAAATGGTTGTTGCGCCCACCATGGATGTTATCAAAAGGGGAGTACTAATTAGATTTGCAACAAAATTGGGTAGTGGATTGGGTGGAATCTTGGCAGGAAGGAAATTAAATGAAAATTTGACATTACTAACAACAACTAGAGTTGTTGGGACACTTCATATGGTGTTTACCAATTTGATAATGATTATTCATGTGAATAGGATTACATATCAATCATTAATGAGTTCAATGGTTATTGGAGGGTACAAAAATGCAAATGCAACGAATCTAAAAAGAGGATATCAAGAACCATCTATTGTAACTACACCAATTCTTAATCACAGAGATGGCCATTATGTTAGGCCAAACAAGGTAGCTTTTAAGTATCTTGATTTCAAAAAAGATGCTAATCCAAATGCTCATGTCAGAGTGTTCAATTCTATAGTAAAAGAAAATGTAAAAACTTCTAAAATATATATCATTAATGTGTTTAGTTATATGCTAAGAGATATAACATTAAATTGGTGTCATAAATTACATGTTAAAATTCCCTAATTGTATTTTTTTGAAGCTTACATAGGCATTTTGCAAACATCATTAGAAGACTAAAAATGACGAGCAAATATACATGGAGCTAAAAATTATGAATTAGGAGGAGACCGAAAGGGTGGAGGCTTACTAAGAGAGGATTTAGAAGCTAGTTCATGGTTTACAAATACCAACCACAAATATTTTTTTGATTACATTGTTTAGAACAAGTTTGTAATCATACCTCATAATTGTGATTGCGAAGATGAAATGGTTAACACTACAATAGCATAAGGAGGCGGCAATGTTTGTTAATAAATAGGAGAACTACTCAAGTGCAAACATAAATCTTTATTGAAAGGAAACAACAACAAAATACTCACAACACAAAACACAACATCAAGAACTCTCCAAGGTTCTTGTCACAAGAAATACACAAACTTGTGTAATGAAGAAAAGAGAGCCAAACCATCAACACCAAGGTATTTAAACTAAAAACAAACCATAAATGACCAAACTAAAATAAGTTAGGAAAGTAACTCAACCTTGTGAAAGTAACCTAGTTACTTTCCTAC